>Ga0209723_1002068_pt1 | contig 28517 bp, 26 predicted proteins | sample BiotimSIPDNA_2_FD_185750 | JGI IMG/M metagenome (GOLD analysis project Ga0209723, IMG submission 185750) | Anaerobic biogas reactor microbial communites from Washington, USA - Biogas_R2 time_0 SIP DNA (SPAdes) (version 2) | ecosystem: Engineered > Bioreactor > Anaerobic > Unclassified | place...
GATATCATATTCGGCACGCATAACATACATGAACTCCCCGTGCTCCTTGAAGAAGGCGAAAAAGAAAAAGAAAACAGAACTCTTTTCAAAAAAAACGGGATCATGGAAAGGGGGAAAGGCCTTATATCAGTATGGGAAAATGGAGAAGACATCGTGGAGGATCTGCCGTCTTCACGACTTTACAGACACAAGGCATTCGTGAACATAATTTACGGATGCAATAATTTCTGCACATATTGTATCGTGCCTTATACAAGAGGCAGAGAGAGGAGCAGAAAACCCGCAGATATTTTGAATGAAGTCAAAAAACTTGCCGCAGACGGGGTGAAAGAAATCACCCTTCTGGGGCAGAATGTAAATTCATATAAAGGCATAACAGGATCGGCAGATGTCTCACACGGAGAGACAAATAACGGTAAGAAACACACGGATTTTGCTGATCTCATATATATGCTGCAGGGAACAGAAGGCATAGAGCGGATAAGATTCATGACATCTCATCCAAAGGATCTTTCTGATAAACTGATAGATGCTTACAAGAATTGCAGCAAACTCTGCTCTGCCATACACCTTCCCATGCAGTCGGGAAGCAACAGCATACTTGAAAGAATGAACAGGAAATATACAAAAGAACAGTATATGGATCTGGTGGCGAAGCTTCGTATTGCATCACCTGGAATATGCATAACAACTGATATCATAGTGGGATTCCCGGGAGAAACAGAGCAGGATTTTCAGGACACTCTTGATGTGATAAAGAAGGTTTGTTTTGATTCTGCATTCACCTTCATATATTCAGTGCGCAAAGGCACACCTGCCGAGAAATATGAGGACCAGATACCGGAAGACATAAAACATGAAAGATTCAGGCGTCTTGTTGCGGCGGTCAATGAATGTTCCTCCATAAAAAATGCCGCATATGAAGGGCGAAAAGAAATGGTGCTGGTGGACGGTCCCGGCAAAAAAGATCCCGGGAAACTTGCAGGTCGTACAGAAGGCTACAAGCTTGTGGACTTTGAAGGGCCATTGTCTCTTCAGGGAGAATTTGTTTATGTTGATATAACAAAAAGCAATACTTTCAGTCTCACGGGAGAACTGGATATTTCTCATGTATAAGACAATATTCAGAACACTCTTAAAACGCTAAAAGTATTGTAATCAAGGGATTTTGCGTGTATAATATTCATGGAATTTTTCTAGTAAATAATAATATTTAAGGAGGATTAAATGGGCACTATAATATTTCTGATCGTGTTTCCGCTTATAGCTGCTGTTGCTCTTTTGATACTCAAGAACGATGGACCGCGGGATATTGTTGTAAAGGTTTCGGCAGCTTTAATAGCCGCAGCTTCAATAATACTCGTTGTACAGTATTTCGGTGAAGGTGACCGCTACTTCGATGTGGACGGTGAGATCATCGGATATCTGATGATGGCAATAGAGATCGCTCTTGCCATTGTAATTATCTGGCTGGGTATAAAATACAAAAAAATCCTGGCAGTCGTTCTTGCAGCTATCCAGACACCGCTTATGGTGTGGTTTGAGCTCAGCACGGGACATGGCATTGCAGTTGTAAACAACTTATATGTTGACAGACTGTCAATGATAATGGTCCTGATAATCGGGATCATTGGAACTCTTATCTGTGTATATGGAATAGGATACATGAAAGACTTCCAGAAACATCATCAGGAGGCAGGGGACAGAAGACCTTGGTTCTTTTTCCTTATGTTCCTGTTTCTTTCGGCTATGTTCGGCATAGTTGTATCAAACAACCTTGTATGGTTGTATTTTTTCTGGGAGATCACAACTCTTTGTTCTTTCTTCCTCATAGGATACAACGGATTGTTCCACAAGAAGCATGAAGACAAGGTCGCCACGAGAAATGCATTCAGAGCACTTATCATGAACCTGATTGGCGGACTGGGGTTCGTCATTGGGATCATAATACTTGGTTCATATTACGGCACCTTGGAACTTTCCACAATGCTCAAGATAGGATCAATGGGATACAGTGTTGCAGCTCCTGCTATATTCCTTGCCTTTGCGGGAATAACAAAGGCCGCACAGATGCCTTTCAACAGCTGGCTTCTGGGAGCAATGGTGGCACCGACACCCACATCCGCACTTCTTCACTCATCAACAATGGTAAAAGCAGGAGTTTTCCTTATAATCAAACTTGCTCCTGTTATGGGATGGAATATCGCGGGAATAATGGTAATGATGGTAGGAGGGATAACCTTCCTGATGGCATCTTTCAATGCCATTTCTCAAAGCAATGCAAAAAAAGTGCTGGCTTATTCTACGGTGGCCAATCTGGGACTTATAGTGGCCTGTGCAGGCGTGGGAAGCCCCGGGGCTGTGTGGGCAGGAATAATGCTGATAATATTCCATGCGGTCACTAAATCACTTTTATTCCTTTGTGTTGGTACAGCAGAACATAATATCGGAAGCAGAGACATAGAAGATATGGACGGACTTTTCGAAAGGATGCCGCGCCTGGCAATGTTTATGATGATAGGAATAGCAGGTATGTTCCTGGCTCCCATGGGAATGCTGATTTCAAAGTGGGATGCCATGATAGCATTTGTAGATTCAAACAATATAATCCTGATACTTATAATATGCTTCGGCAGTGCGGCAACAGCCTTCTACTGGGCTAAATGGCTGGGTAAAATGTCGGCTATAGTTGCAAAAGAAGAAAACATACAAAAGAGCGTACACAAAGAAGAGTGGTTTTCCCAGGGAACACATGTGGTCCTTGTGGTATTGCTTTGCCTGTGTTTCCCCTTCGTTTCCAGCAGTATGGTAGTGCCTTATCTGGAAAGCGGCTTCGGCAGTGCAGCAGGCCTTGGGCTCACCTCCTATGACTTGATAATAATGTGCGTTATGATAGGCGCGCTGATCCTTATATTTGCATTCTTTTTCGGAAGGACAAACAAAAGGATCGTGCCTGTTTACATGGCAGGTGCCGGCAAGGGAGATAACCTGACATATGTGGGATCCATGCAGAAGGATACACAGGTGGTACTTAGGAACTGGTACATGGAAAGCTACTTCGGAGAAGTAAAGATGAATGTTATAGGAGTTATAACAACATCAGTTGCCATAGTAATAAGCATCGGTCTGGTTCTGGGATCCATGATAGGAGGTATGTAAAATGTTGACAGCAATAATATCTGTAATAGCATATCTGATACTGGCACCTCTTATCGGCGGTTTTCTGGCAGGTGTAGACAGAATAATAACTGCAAGGATGCAGGGAAGATTCGGTCCCCCGGTACTTCAGCCATTCTATGATGTGCTAAAACTCAGAGAAAAAGAAAACATCACAGTAAACAGAGTTCAGGACTTCTATGTGATATGCTTTTTCATATTTGTGGTGGTCACAGGCGGATTCTTCTTTGCAGGAGGAAGTTTGCTGCTGGTGATATTCACCCTTACTCTGGCCAGTGTTTTCCTGATAGTTGCAGCTTTTTCATCGGGCTCAGCATATGCGCAGGTCGGTGCAGAAAGAGAACTGCTGCAGATGATGGCCTATGAACCGATGGTTCTCCTTACAGCAGTGGGCTTTTATGCTTACACGGGAAGCTTCAGAGTAGATGACATAATGCAGGGATCCAATATGTCCCTTATACCGCTTGTGGGAATTTTTGCGGGATATATATTCATACTGACGATCAAGTTCAGGAAGTCCCCCTTTGATCTTTCCATGTCCCATCATGCTCATCAGGAATTGGTGGCGGGCCTGAAAACTGAATTTTCCGGCAGGACACTGGCTTTGATAGAAGTGGCTCACTGGTATGAAAATATTTTCCTTCTCGGTATAGTGTTCCTTTTCTTCGTGAACGGAACCATACTGATGACAGTTATCGGCATCGTGGTTTGTCTTCTTGCATATTTCCTGGAAATATTCATTGACAACAGCTTTGCAAGAATGAAGTGGCAGGTAGCTCTTAATTCGGCGTGGATCGCTGCGCTGGTGCTGGGCGGGATCAACCTGTTCATAATAATGATAGGATAGGAGGTGTAATAAATGTCATATGTAACAAAATCTCCATGGATCATACACTATGATGGTTCAAGCTGTAACGGATGCGATATAGAAGTACTGGCATGCCTTACACCCATGTACGACGTTGAAAGATTCGGTATCATAAATACAGGAAATCCCAAGCATGCGGATGTCTTCCTTGTCACAGGTTCAGTAAACGAACAGAACAAAGGAGTGGTACAGCAGATATATGAACAGATGCCTGAACCCAAAGTTGTGGTGGCAATAGGTATATGTGCCTGCTCCGGAGGAGTATTCAGAGACTGCTATAATGTTATGGGCGGCATCGATACTGTCATCCCTGTGGACTGCTATGTTCCCGGATGTGCAGCAAGACCGGAAGCGATAATAGATGCCGTGGTCAAGGGACTGGGTGTCCTGGCCGAAAAGAGGGCCGCAATGGAAGCAAAAGAAGACAAGGCGGAACTGGCGGCAGAAACGGAGGGAAAACAGGATGAGTGACAAAAAATATATGGTACAGGAATTTGTTGCCGTTGAGTCTGCCACATTGCTGGAATACATGAAAGATATAAAAGCGGAAGGTTATAGGCTGGCACAGATATGTGCGATGAAAAAAGAAGGCGATATCGAACTGATATATTCTTTTGATAAGGATCACCTTATGAAAAACATAAGAGTGATCGTTCCTGAAAATCAGGAAATCGAAAGTATATCGGATATATATTGGTATGCATTTATTTATGAAAATGAAATGCATGATCTGTTCGGAGTGAAGTTCAGGCATTTGGCTTTGGATTACGGCGGCAATTTCTTCAAGGTTTCCGAACCGACTCCGTGGAATCCCAAAGAGTAGAAAGAAAGGAAGTTAAAAAAATGGGTAAAAGAACTATAATTCCTTTCGGACCACAACATCCCGTGCTTCCCGAACCGGTCCATCTGGATCTGGTCATAGAAGATGAGAGGGTGGTTGAAGCCATTCCGTCTATTGGGTATATCCATAGAGGGCTGGAAAAACTTGTGGAAAAAAAGGAATATACCGAAATGGTATATGTTATCGAAAGAATATGCGGGATCTGTAGCTTCGGACATGGCTGGGGATACTGCGCTGCTGTGGAAGGTGCAATGGACATAAAAGTGCCCGAGAGAGCAGAATATCTCAGAACCATCTGGCATGAACTGGGAAGGATGCACTCACACCTGCTGTGGCTGGGACTTCTTGCAGACGGATTCGGATTTGAGAGTCTCTTCATGCATTGCTGGAGGATCAGAGAAACAGTTTTGGACATTTTTGAGGAGACAACCGGCGGAAGAGTTATCTTCTCCGTTTGTAAAGTGGGAGGGCTGAGAAAAGATGTGGATGCCAAAACCCTGGAAAAAATGTCTGGCCTGCTCAATGGCATCAAAAAAGAGCTACAGGAACTTACAGATGTATTTCTGGAGGATCGCTCCGTAAAGAACAGACTTTGCGGGGTTGGAGTGCTTTCAAAAGAAGAAGCAGAAGAACTGGGAGCAGTAGGACCCATGGCAAGGGCTTCAGGAGTGGCACAGGATATGCGTATGGCCGGCCATGGCAAATATCTGGAACTGGGCTTTGAACCTGTTGTCGAAACTGACGGAGACTGCTATGCAAGATGTAAAGTAAGACTCAGGGAAGTGTTTCAGTCTATCGACCTTATAAACAAGGCCATAGATGAGATCCCGGAAGGCGATATAGCAGTTCCCGTAAAGGGCAATGTGGACGGTGAATTCATAACCAGAATGGAACAGCCCAGGGGCGAAGCCATTTATTACGCAAAAGGTCAGGGAACCAAATTTCTTGAGAGAATGAGGGTCAGAACGCCTACGAACGCCAATATACCCGCAATGGTAAAAACACTGCAGGGTTGCGACCTGGCCGATGTGCCCATGCTGGTTCTTACGATCGATCCTTGCATAAGTTGTACAGAAAGGTAGGTGAGAGATATGGCAGTATTCAAAATAGGAAAAGTCATACTTAGAAGTTTATTCAAAAAGCCTGCAACTCTCATGTACCCCATCAAACCAAGAGAATGGCAGGAAAGGACAAGAGGTCACATAGAAATCAACGAAGCGGACTGTATACTTTGCGGTATTTGCGCCAAAAGATGTCCCACATTGGCTATTAATGTAGATAAAGCGGCAAGGACATGGACCATCGAAAGGATGCTTTGCATACAGTGCGGAGCATGTGCAGAAAACTGTCCCAAAAAGTGTCTGCTGATGAAACCCGATTATACCAGTCCCGATGTTGTGAAAGTAACAGATACTTTCAATATCCCCGATGCCGAAAAAAAGACAGAAAAAACATCGGCGGGAAGCGGAGCCGCCCCGGTGTGCGACAGAGAAACATGCATATATTGCGGTATTTGCGCAAAGCAGTGTCCCTGTAATGCCATTACGGTGGATCGAAAAGAAAAGACCTGGGAAGTTGATGAAAATGTATGCATAAGCTGCGGCATATGCGTTGAAAAATGTCCGAAGAACAGTCTGAAAATCGATTAGGCAAATGAATCGTTCCAAAAGGACCCGAAAGGGTCCTTTTTTGTGTATGAATAAATATACAAAAGTATACAAAATACATATTGAAAGACACTGTTAAAAGATAAACAGTTGAGTTACAATACATCTGGTGAAGGATTAGTTTGCACATAGCATAAACTAATTTGCTTTTTGACCACTTGCCGTTGGATAAGGCGGCCGGTGGAGTATTCTGAAGCAAATAGAGAAAGGACGAAAAAGCAGTGGTTTTTAAAGGTAAAAGCCTAAAAGGCATCAAAGTGGATCATAATAAAACAACTGAGGGGTCTAAAACAGAAAGAATGATACCGGTGCCTGCTTATGTTTATATATCCATGTCACAGCACATCGGTGCACCGTGCAAGCCCCTTTTAGGCCCCGGGGAAATGGTGAGAGTGGGACAGCTGATAGCAGATTCAGATGCATTTGTAAGTGTGCCTATACATTCCAGCGTATCAGGGACTGTGGAGAAAATCGATGGGATACGTTCGGCCACCGGTGGGGAAGACAAGGTAATGGTCATAAAAACAGATAGAAAACAGGATCTTGTTGAAGGTATAAAGCCTCCCAGGATAAGAAGCAGAGAAGGCTTTGTCAGAGAAGTCAGAGCCAGCGGTCTTGTAGGCCTTGGCGGTGCGGCTTTTCCCACTCATATAAAGTTTGCCCCAAAAAACCCCGATGAAGTAAAAACTTTGATAGTAAACGGAGCCGAGTGCGAACCTTTTATAACTTCCGATTACAGAACTATGATAGAAGATACAGATGACATAATAAGCGGGATAAAAATCACAATGAAATATCTGGATATGGAAGAGTGTTTTATAGGCATAGAGAGCAACAAGCCCGATGCCATAGAGCTTATCAAAGAAAAACTCCATGAACAGGGACTGGATAATATCAAGGTAGTTACACTGAAAGCCTCCTACCCCCAGGGCGCAGAGAGAGTTCTGGTGGAAGTTATAACAGGTAAAAAAATGGCTGCGGGAGTCCTTCCGGCGGAGCTTGGCGTAATAGTAAGCAATATAACGACCATTGCATTCCTGGGTCAGTATTTCAGGACAGGGATGCCTTTGATCTCAAAAAGGATAACAGTAGACGGATCGGCTGTAAGGCAGCCGAAGAATATAAGGGTACCCATAGGGGCCATGATATCTGATGTGATTGAATTTTGCGGAGGATATAGAGGAAAACCAAGCAAGATAATAATGGGTGGACCTATGATGGGAAGAGCTATTTTTTCCGACAATCTCCCAATAGTTAAACATAACAACGCAATATTGGCCTTTACCGGCAGGCAGGCTTATATCGAAGAAGAAACTGCCTGCATAAACTGTGGCCGATGTTACAGGGCATGTCCCATAAATCTTCTGCCCTATGCCCTTTGCAAAGCTTATGACAAAAAAGATATAGAAAGACTCAAAGAACTGGATGTTATGCAGTGTATGGAATGCGGTAGCTGCGCATATGTTTGCCCTGCAAGAAAACCACTGGGTTTCACCAATAAAATAGGCAAACAGCTGGTTAAGGAGGCGTCTGCAAATGATCGGTAACATGAAAAACAAAAACAATCTAAAACTTATCGTTTCGGCATCGCCTCATCTCGTGTCCGGACTTAACACTCAGAAAATAATGCTTTATGTAGTGATCGCCCTTATGCCTTCTTTGGTGGCGAGCACATGGATATTCGGATTCAGAGCTTTTGCATTGACGGTGTTTTGTGTAGCCGCATGTATGATATTCGAATATATTTTTAATCTTATAGCAAAAAAACCACAGACCACAAAAGATCTTTCTGCAGTAGTCACAGGTATTCTCCTGGCTTTCAATCTGCCGGTATCCCTCCCATACTGGATAGCTGCGGTTGGCTGTTTTATTGCAATAATAATAGTGAAACAATTATTCGGTGGAATAGGTAAAAACATCGTAAACCCGGCTATTACCGCAAGAGTGGTGCTCCTGGTATCATTTCCGGCGGCAATGACCACCTGGCAGGCCACCAGGTTCGCCGGGGATGCAGTATCTGGTGCAACGCCTCTGGGCATGATCAAAGAAGGCCTGGAAGTACCCTCCAATATGGATCTTTTCCTGGGTAATGTGGGAGGATCCATGGGGGAGGTAAGTGCACTTGCCTTGCTTATAGGTTTTGCTTTTCTTCTTTTCAAAAAAGTAGTTTCGCCGTTGATACCCATATGTTATCTGGCTGTAGTTTTCTTTTTTGCTCTTGCGGCAGGAGAGGATCCGCTGTTTCATATTTTTGCGGGAGGAGTTATGCTGGGAGCGCTTTTTATGGCGACGGATTATGTTACCACTCCGGTGCTTCCTCCCGGACAAATCATTTTTGGACTGGGATGTGGTTTCATAACTATGGTCATAAGGATATGGGGGGCATATCCTGAGGGAGTCTCATTTTCTATACTTCTTATGAATATACTTGTACCTCATATTGACAGGTTATGTGATCATATAATATTCAAAGTCAAGACGGTAAAGAAAAAATCCAGAAGCACAAAGAAAACTGTGATGAACAATATTAAGGAGGGCACGAAATGAATTTCAGAAGAAGATTAGTAGATCATGTGGTGCCCACCATAGTGCTTGTAGTGATATGCCTTGTTGTGACCTGCGCTCTTGCTTTCACATATTCAAAAACAAAAACAGCCATTGATTCCAATGCACAAAAAACCCAGGAGGAAGCCGCAAAAGAGGTCCTTGGAGAGAAAGAAGGAAAAGCACTGGAAGAAACCGTCCAAAGCTATGGAGGAGAAATGTCTGTTATGGTAGGCATAAGCAATGAGGGGAAGGTTACGGGGGTAAAAGTGATTTCTCATGCAGATACACCGGGACTTGGTACAAAAGCCATGGAAACTGATTATCTGACCCAGTATAAAGGGATAAAAAAACTTGATCATGAAAGCATAAGGGAAGATGAAAGCAAAGATGCCGTAACCGGAGCGACAATCTCTTCAAATGCGGTATATGCGGCAGTCAAAAAAGCTCTTTTAGAATATGAAAATGTGGGACGGTGATAGAAATGAAAGATAAAATGACCATTTTTACAAAAGGAATAATAAAAGAAAATCCTGTTTTGGTCCTACTGCTTGGCATGTGCCCTACCCTGGCCGTTACCACCAGCGCCATAAACGGTCTTGGAATGGGATTGTCTGTAATAGTTGTTCTTACATGCTCAAATATTGTAATATCTCTTCTCAAAAAAGCTATACCCGGAAAAGTAAGAGTCCCCGGTTATATTGTGGTGATAGCAGGTTTCGTTACAGTGGTACAATTGCTTTTAAAAGCTTATCTTCCGGAACTGGATGAGTCTTTGGGATTATTTATTCCGCTTATTGTAGTAAACTGTATAATACTGGGAAGAGCAGAGATGTTTGCCAGCAAGAATCCAATAGTGGATTCTATGCTTGACGGTCTTGGTATGGGTATTGGATTTACCATGGCCCTGGGACTTATCGGACTGATAAGAGAATTTTTCGGTGCCGGTACAGCATTTGGCATACAGCTTGGGACTGAGATAACACCAATGGGGATATTTATGCTGGCCCCGGGAGGATTCTTTGTCTTGGCTATGATAATAGCTTTAATAAACTGGCTGTCAAAGGGAAGGGCAATAAAAAAGAAGGAGATCGGCTGCGATGTATGTCCTATGATAGGCACATGCAGTGGCATATGTGAAAAAGAGGAGGCGGGAGCATAAAATGGAACAGATAATCATTATTATGATGAGCGTAATACTGGTGGATAATTTTGTACTTTCTCAGTTCCTGGGGGTATGTCCATTCCTGGGTGTTTCCAAAAAGCTTGATTCCGCCAGAGGTATGGGAATGGCTGTGACTTTTGTAATGACACTGGCCACGGCAGCAACGTGGCCCATACAGAATTTTCTTTTGGAACCCTATGGTATCGGCTATCTGCAGACACTGGTTTTTATACTGGTGATAGCATCTCTGGTGCAGCTGGTGGAAGTTGTTTTGAAGAAGCATGTGCCGACCCTTTACAAATCCCTGGGCATTTTTCTTCCGCTCATAACCACAAACTGTGCTGTTCTGGCAGTAACTATAATGAATATAGATGAGGGGTACACATATGCCCAGGCCATTTTCAATGCCCTTGGCGCAGGACTGGGCTTCCTGCTGGCAATGGTACTTTTCGCGGGACTGAGACAAAAGCTCGAAGACAGCAAAATGGTCCCGGCCCCCTTCAGAGGGATACCGATAACACTTATAACAGCTTCGATCCTATCGCTTTCCTTTATGGGATTCGGTGGTATAGTCGATGGTATATTTGCTTAGGAAGGAGACATCATGGATATAGTAATACCGGTATTAATAGTTGCGGTAATAGGCCTGATAGCAGGAATAGTCCTGACTGTGGCGGCAAAACTCATGCATGTTTCTGTTAATGAAAAAGTTGAACAGATAAGAGACGAGCTTCCCGGTGCCAACTGCGGAGCCTGTGGATTTGCCGGATGCGATGACTATGCCAGTGCTTTGGTCACGAAAGAAGGGGTAAGCACTTCAGCCTGTCCCGTTGGCGGGGCCTATCTTTCCATAGCAATAGCCAGGATACTGGGTGTTGAATCCGAGACTGCAGAACCGAAAATCGCTACTGTACTTTGCAGAGGCAGTTCGGATGCCATAAGAAGAGTTATGAAGCATGACAAAGAATGGAGCTGCAGAGCGGCCACCCAGCTTTACGGCGGACAAATGGAGTGCAGATACGGCTGCTTGGGCCTTGGTGACTGTGTTCAGGCATGTCCTCACGATGCGATCAAAATAGTGAACAGGCTGGCGGTGGTGGACAAAGAAGCATGTGTCGGCTGCGGGCTTTGTGAAAAAGCTTGTCCTAAAAACGTGATAGAAATGAGAGAAGAAAGCAAGAGGATATATATCGCCTGCAAATCACTGGACACGGGTCTTTTTACCATGAAAGCCTGTGAAGAAGGATGCATTGGCTGTAAAAGGTGTGTCGATGTCTGCAGGTTCGATGCAATAAAAGTTGAAAACAATCTGGCAAAAATAGACTATGATAAATGTAAGATGTGCGGCATGTGTGTAAAGGAATGCATAACGGGGGCCATAATAGATCTGAGAAAAAAACAAAAGAAACAATAGAAAAAATCAAAGGCGGCGGCATCAGGTCAAGGCACCATCATAAAAGCAGCATGGGAACAAAAGGATCAGTTTACGGGAATAAAGGGAAACTGACCCTTTTTATTATTATATAAGCGACCGTTCCTATTACGGCACCGCTTAATATGCCTGTGATCATAAGAACAGGCAGGTAAACGAAAACTTCGGGAGCGGATACTAAAAGAGCTGCCATAATAAGCTGACCCAAATTATGAAATACACCTCCTGCCATGGAAACACCAATGACCGAAAATCTCCCTGTCCGCATAAGACCGTACATTACAAGCAGACTAAGCAAAGCGCCGGCCAGAGAATAGAGAGTGCCGAACATTCCGCTGAAAAGAAGACCCGCCGCCAAAACGCGGATGACATCAATTATCACAGCATCGGTAAATCCAAGTTTGTAAAGAGCCGTCAGGATGACCAGATTAGCAAGACCAAGTTTGATCCCGGGGACAGCGGCGAAAAAGGGGATAAGAAGCTCGATATAAGAAAAAACAAGAGCCAGAGCAGCCATGCCGGCACAGAAGGTTATTCTGTATGCTGTATTTTTTTTATTTGGATATTTCATCATAACTTTTGTCTTTTCCTTCGATCTTTACTATTACCTTGTTTGGCAGACATACTATGCTTTCGGATGTCTTTGATATGCTGCCCTGATGTATGCAGTCTTTGCCGGAACAGTTTGAACTTATCATTCTTGCTTCTCCGCCTCTTATAAGGATCTTGTTCACATGACCGTTTGACAATACGGTAACGGTCCTGTTTTCATAAAGGCTGTACACTCCAAAAACATGTCCATCTGAAATAACGAAAGCTTTTTCTCCCTTTGCCGGAGAAAAACTGCCAATGACAAGAGAAGCCGTTATGCCGGCGATCAGTATTATGGTTGCCAAGATAATATCCGCTTTTTTCAACATTTGCATCATACCGTTTTATTATTAAGACTTTCAGGAAATCAGTATATCAGAAGAACAGAGATACTGCCATAAGTTGTACTGAATTGTATATTGTATTATTTTTAGTACAATATTGACACTGGCATAAGTATAAGATAAAGTATAGCTATTAATAGTGGCGGCAAAGGCTTCTTTTTGTTTATCAGAGGAAATCGCTGAAAGGAAAAAGCCCTGGGGAGCCGCCTGGACAGGAGGAAAATATGTCAAACAAAAAAATGAAAACAATGGATGGTAATACAGCAGCAGCGTATGTTTCATATGCTTTTACGGATGTTGCTGCGATATACCCGATAACACCGTCTTCGCCAATGGCGGAAGTAGTAGATGATATGGCGGCACACGGGGCAAAGAATATATTCGGACAGGAAGTGAAGGTCGTTGAAATGCAGTCTGAGGCAGGAGCGGCAGGAGCTGTTCACGGATCTCTGGCAGCAGGAGCTTTGACGACCACATACACAGCTTCACAGGGTCTTTTGCTGATGATACCAAATATGTACAAAATTTCAGGAGAACTTCTGCCGGGAGTTTTCCATGTATCAGCAAGGACTCTTTCCACCCATGCACTTTGCATATTTGGTGATCAGTCCGATGTAATGGCAACCAGGCAGACGGGATTTGCCCTTCTGTGTTCTTCTTCGGTGCAGGAAGTGATGGATCTGGCCGGCGTAGCTCATCTTTCTGCAATAAAAGGGAAAGTACCCTTCCTTCATTTCTTTGATGGATTTCGTACATCAAATGAACTGCAAAAGATAGAGACTATTGATTATGAAGATTTTGCAAACATGATCGATATGGATGCGGTGCAAAATTTCAGAGATAACGCACTTAATCCCGAACACCCCGTTATAAGGGGAACAGCTCAGAACCCGGATATATTTTTTCAGCAGAGAGAAGCATCCCAGAAATACTATGATGAACTTCCCGAAACAGTTGCGGACTATATGAAGCAGATATCGGATCTGACAGGCAGGGAGTACAGGCCCTTTGACTATGTAGGAGCACCTGACGCAGAAAACATAATAATGGCAATGGGCAGCGTATGTGAAACTGCAGAACAGACCGTGGAAACGCTGATGGCAAAGGGAGAAAAAGTCGGGCTGGTGAAGGTAAGGCTTTACAGACCATGGGCTCCCGAATATCTAAAAGAAGTAATGCCAAAGACCGTAAAAAAGATCGCGGTTCTTGATAAAACCAAAGAACCGGGAGCTTTGGGAGATCCTCTTTACATGGACATAAAAACCATGTACTACAACGAAAAAAATCCTCCGGAGGTTTACGGAGGCAGGTATGGGCTTGGATCCAAAGATACAACGCCGGGACAGATCGCGGCTGTTTTTGAGAATCTGAAAAAGCAGCAGCCAAAAGACCAGTTTACCATAGGCATCAATGATGATCTTAACAACAGTTCTCTGGCTCCGCTTGAAATAAAAACGGAGAACGAAGACACTGTAAGATGCAAGTTCTGGGGACTGGGCTCCGACGGAACGGTGGGCGCCAACAAGCAGGCCATCAAGATAATCGGTGATGATACAGATATGTATGCTCAGGGATATTTCGCCTATGATTCCAAAAAATCCGGCGGTGTGACCATTTCACATCTGAGATTCGGAAAGAACAGGATAAAATCAACATACCTAATAACAGAAGCGGATTTTATCGCATGTCACAATCAGGCCTATGTGCATCAGTATAATGTTCTGAAAGGACTTAAAAAGGGAGGCACTTTTGTTCTCAATTGCATATGGAACGAAGAAGAACTGGACAGAGAGATCCCCGCTTCAATGAAGAGGTATTTAGCCGAAAACGACATAAAATTCTATACGATAAATGCCACGGAAATTGCCGAAAGAATAGGACTGGGCAACAGGATAAACATGGTGATGCAGGCTGCGTTTTTTAAGCTGGCCAATGTGATACCGATAAATGAGGCGGTCAGATACCTAAAGGAATCCATAGAGAGCACCTATGGTCTCAAGGGCGAAAAGATAGTAAAGATGAATCAGGATGCAGTGGATGAAGGGACAGGCAGTCTTCATGAGGTGAAAGTTCCAAAGACATGGGCAGATGCCACCGATACAGATGGTAAGGCCGAGGAAATGCCTGAGTTCATCGAGAAAATACTTATACCCATGAACAGGCAGGAGGGAGAAGATCTGCCGGTGAGTGTGTTTGAAGATATAGCAGACGGAACCTTTCCTTCGGGAACGGCAGCCTACGAAAAAAGAGGTGTCGCAGTCCACGTGCCAAAGTGGCATCCTGAAAACTGTATACAGTGCAACCAGTGTTCATTTGTTTGCCCCCATGCTTCAATAAGACCGGTACTTCTTGATGAAGAAGAGAAGGCAAAGGCACCTGACGGCTTTGAAACGAAAAAGGCCATAGGAAAGGGAATGGAAGGATACGAATACAGGATACAGGTAAGCCCCCTTGACTGTCTCGGATGCGGAAACTGCGAGGACGTATGTCCTGCCAAAATCAAAGCGTTGACCATGGAGACCATTGAAAGTCAGGAAAAAGAAGCAGCAAACTGGACTCATGCCATGAGCATACCGGTGAAAGATGAAATCATGTCAAAAACCTCCGTAAAGGGAAGCCAGTTCGCCATGCCATACCTGGAGTTTTCCGGTGCATGTGCAGGCTGTGGTGAAACACCTTACATAAAAGTGGTAACACAGCTTTTCGGAGACAGGATGATGATCGGAAATGCCACCGGCTGTTCATCTATTTGGGGAGCTTCGGCACCTTCGACTCCCTATTGCAAGGATGCCAACGGCAGAGGACCTTCATGGGCGAATTCTCTTTTTGAGGACAACGCTGAATATGGTCTGGGTATGGCCATAGGTGTTCGTCAGATAAGAGAAAATATCAGAGACGATCTGAAGGCGATAGTTGATCACACAAGCAAAGAAAATGTCATAGAAGCATGCAGAGAATGGATCGATAACATGGAAAACGGTGCCGCCAGCAGAAAGATAAGCGACAGGCTGACGGAGGTTCTTTCAGGTGAAGATCTCTGCCCCCACTGCAGAAAACTGGCGGATGAAGTCATGAATAAAAAGGATTTTCTTGTAAAAAGATCCGTATGGGCTCTTGGCGGAGACGGCTGGTCATACGATATAGGATATGGAGGAGTAGACCATGTTCTGGCCTCGGGAGAAGACATAAATATACTGGTATTCGATACAGAAGTATATTCAAACACAGGAGGACAGTCATCAAAAGCAACACCTACTGCTGCTGTGGCAAAGTTTGCCGCATCCGGCAAAAGAACCAAGAAAAAAGATCTGGGTATGATGGCCATGACCTACGGATATGTGTATGTGGCTCAAGTGGGCATGGGCGCCGACAAGAATCAGTTCATGAAAGCTGTTATCGAAGCCGAAAAATATAAGGGACCTTCCCTTATAATATGCTATGCACCGTGTATAAGCCATGGTCTGAAAAAAGGCATGGGAAAAACTCAGGAAAACACAAAGGAAGCAGTTGAATGCGGATACTGGCAGCTTTATAGATATGATCCGCAACTCACTGAACAGGGTAAGAACCCATTTATACTTGACAGTAAAGAGCCTAACGGCAAGTTCAGAGAATTCATTATGGATCAGGTTAGATACACTTCTTTGGCAAAGGAGTTCCCGGATATCGCAGAAGAATTGTTCCGGAAGACCGAAAAGGATTCAATGGAAAGATACGGTAAATATAAGAAGATGGCAGAATAGGCCTTTGTGCTTAAGACACAAAAAAGCATTATGATAACAGACTTATCAAAGTCATGTTGACAAAACACAAAAGAAATGTTAGAATAATCTAACAATAAAGTAAATAGTCAAAAAGCTTTCTTTCTTATTCACATTTCATATGCCGGAAAACTGTTGTCGTGCCAGCGACCAGTTTTCCGGTTTTTTGGCCAAAATATTTTTTTGAAAGAGGAAGACAACGAAAAATATCCAATAAAAAAGAGCCGGGTAACCGGCTCTTTTTGTCAATGTCATTGCTGCTTTTCTTTTTTGTTGTGTCTCATGTTGATTATTACAGCTGCTGCACATCCGCCCCAAAGGGCTCCGCAGCCTATTATCATCATTATTATTGCACTTGCACTCATATCAGTTTACCTCCTTTTCGGCGATACTGCTGAGATCCCTGTAGCCGTCCTTACCTTTCATGGATGTGAAAATTATTGATCCAAGTACTATTATGAGAACGGCGCCCCATCCGTAAAGGGTGATATCAAGCTGAGCATATCCGCCGTAACCTTCGGTGATATATGTTTTGATGTTGAGTACCAGCATAATACCCAAAACGATGACAGTAACGATCTTCAGGCAGTAGGTCCACCATTTGCCAACGCTGAAATTGGAATACTCGTTGGCAGCCTGCCTGAGCTTCTCAGGACTGAAGAACCATCCGATAAGCAATACTTCCAAAAGGCCGCATCCCGCAACACCGATGTTGTTTACGAATGCATCGACGATATCAAGTATTGTAAGACCGGCACCTGTTATGAACAGAATGCTTACTATAAAGGCAGGAACCATTACCATGGTAACGGCTTTTTTGTGTGACAAATCGAATTTGTCCATTATACCCGTTACAACTGCCTGTATGATGGAAATCAGTGAAGTGAGGCCGGCAGTGAAAAGAGCTCCAAAGAAGCATACTCCAAAGAATGCGTTCAGGGCAGGCAATGTACTTATGGCTGTGGGAAATGTCATGAATGCCAGGCCTACGCCGGCGCCTGCAACTTCTTCTACGGCAACACCCTGCTGCATGGCCATATATCCTATGATGGAAAACACACCAATGCCTGCAAATACTTCGAAACCGTGATTTGCCGTTGCAGTTATGAATGCGCTGTTTACAACGTCTGTCTTTTTTGGAAGATAACTGGAGTATGAGATCATTATGGCGAAAGCTATGGACAAGCTGAAGAATATCTGTCCGTATGCCGCCACCCAAACGCTGGAATCCGTAAGTGCGCCCCAGTTGGGCTTGAACATGTACTCAAGACCATCAGCAGCACCGGGAAGCGTCACCCCTCTTATAACCAGTACTATGACCATTACAAGAAGTATGGGAAGACAGATCTTACATGCCAATTCGATACCTTTCTTGATGCCTGAATAAAGAATGATCGCAGCCAGTATCCATACGATAAGGAAGGGTATTACCAGATTCATTTGTATTCCACCAAGCTGTGTGCCGCTTTCTGTAAGACCCAGGTAGCTTATAAAGAAGGTAGTGGGATCTTTGCCCCATGCTTCTGTAAAGGAAAATCCTATGTAGCTTACTACCCATACTATTATTGCAAAGTAATAAACGGTTATGAGGAAAGCCACCATTACCTGTGCCCATCCCAGCCATTCAAACCTTTTGTTTATCCTGGCCAGGGCAGTGGGAGCACCGGCTCTATAGGTCTTACCTATTGTGTATTCCAGAATAAGTATAGGAATACCTGCTGTTATTATAGCGAAGAAGTAGGGGACCAAGAAAGCTCCGCCTCCGTTTTCCGCTGCAATATACGGGAAACGCCATATATTGCCAAGGCCTACGGCAGAACCGATGGCTGCCAGTAAAAAGCCCAGTTTAGAGTTCCATTGTTCTCTCAAAAAAATGCACCTCCTAAATGTAATTCACAAATTTTGTGCCAAAAAAATTAAAAATAAATCCAACGCATAATAATATATCAAAAAAATATTGAAAAGTCAACGTTTTTCATTGCAAGACAACAAAAAAAGACATTCAACTTTGTGTAAAAATATAAATTGTATATACTACTGAAAGGCACTATAATATTAGTTGAATATTTGTGGCTGAGTGATAAAACAAAAAAATGAAAAAACAGACAACAGAAAAAATCAAATTATGGGGCATAGTCCAGGGAGTGGGATTCAGGCCGTATACAGCCAGGATCGCCGATGATATGGGCATGAAAGGCCGGGTCCGCAATATAGGAGGTCTGGTCGAAATAACTGTTACCGACAAAAAAGAGCGCATAACAGCATTCCTGGATGTATTAAAAAAAGAAAAGCCCATACCGGCTGAGATAGTTCATATAAGCAGAGAAACTCTGCCTATTGAAGCTTTCAGCGATTTTATAATAGAACAAAGTGGTCAAGGCGACGGAGAAACGGCCATGATACCGGCAGATATTGCTGTTTGCCCCGATTGTTTAAGGGAAATGGATGATGAGGATGATCCAAGGAGCGGATATCCTTTTATAAGTTGCATGGTGTGCGGACCAAGATACACAATAACTGACAGATTCCCCTATGACAGGGAAAATACTTCCATGGCGGATTTTCATATGTGTCCATACTGCCTCGGCGAATATAAGGATATAAGAAAAAGAAGATATCATGCCCAGACAATATCCTGCCATGATTGCGGGCCCCAGATGGAAATGTATCCCGAAGATGAGGAACATAAAAAAAATGACGATAATAACGCAAAAAGAAACAGAAAAATACTGGAATATGCAGCATCTCTTCTGAAAAAAGGAAAAGTCATAGCATTCAAAAGCATGGGGGGGTACAACCTTATGGCAGATCCGAAGAATCAGGAAGCAACAGCAGCCTTGAGAGAAATAAAAGGAAGAGAAGAGAAACCCTTCGCTGTTTTGTTCAGGGATGAAAAGCAGATCAGAGAATACTGCATCATGGACGAAACGGAAGAAAAACTCATTTCTTCATCGGCAAGACCCATAGTACTACTGGAAAAGAGAACCGAAGGAATGCCTCAGAAGGGCGGTTTAAGAGGGGAATGGCTGCCGGAATTTGAAAAAAGCAGATTCATAGGAAGTTTTCTGCCCAGCTTCGGGGGACAGTATACATTGCTTTCCTGCATAGAAGGGCCCCTGATATCCACCAGCGCCAATCTTTCTGATATGCCTATGATCAAAAATGATGAAGAAATGATAGAAATGGCAAAAGGAGAGCCTCTGATCGCAGCAATATTTTTTAATAAAAGACATATAAGGGTGAGTGTTGACGATTCAGTTGTAAGGGTAATAGACGAAAACCCTCAGATGATAAGACGCTCCAAAGGATATGCACCAATACCCCTTTATCTGGGAACAAATAACAGCAAAGGAAAAAACAAAAAAACAGAGGGCAAAAAAGCAGGTGAGAAAAAATCAGACGGTAAAGATCCCGCCGATATGCAGATTTTTGCTGCCGGCGGACATTTAAAAAATTCCTTCGCCCTTTCCAAGGGAGTCTTTGTGTATGTGAGCCAGTATTTTGGCGATCTGGACAGCAGGGAAAACCAGACGATATACGAAAACAGCCTGACTCACATGAAAGAACTTTTCAGGATCAGCCCCGGTGCTGTGGTATGTGATATGCATCCATCATATTATACTACGGGATATGCAGAAAAATATGCAAAGGACAACCGGATCCCTTTATTGACAGTACAGCATCACCATGCCCATATTGCATCGGTTATGGCTGAACACGACCTTAGCGGTCCGGTTATCGGGATCGGGTTTGACGGTACAGGTTACGGCATGGACGGCGCCATCTGGGGAGGAGAGTTTCTGCTGTGCCGGGGGAGTGATTTTGAAAGAAAAGCTCATTTGAAATATATAAAGATGATAGGAGGAGATTCTTCCATGAAGGAAGGATGGAAATCCGCACTGAGTTATATGAGAGCAGAGGAAAAAGGGTCCGAAAGCGGGACCGGAACTGATGGGGCAAGGCAGATAGTCCCTGATATAAAAGAGATAATAGAATATGCAATAGAAAATTCTTTCATGGAAAGGATAAACAGGGAGTCCGCCGTAAAAGGCATGGGATATGGAGATGGGAACGTTGCTGATCTAGTCAACAAAGCCCTTTCCCGGGATATAAATACAATAAAAAGTTCCAGCATGGGAAGGCTTTTTGATGCAGTGGCATCCATGCTGGGTATATGTGACAATAACAGTTATGAAGGACGCTGTGCCATGATGCTTGAAGATGCCGCGGCAAGGGCACTCAAGGGCAAAGCAGAAGATAAGGCAGATGAACTGGCTTTGAAATTCCATTTTATGATATCAGAAATGATACTTGAGCAATGCCGTATTATAAGGGAAGAAGAAGAAATAGACGGAAAAGTGGTTCTTTCGGGAGGCGTTTTTCAAAACAGAGTACTAATGGATAAAACTTTGAGACTGCTTCGTGACAACGGATTCAAACCATATTATAATATATCAGTAAGTCCCAATGACGGAGGAATAGCTCTGGGACAGACGTATATTGCAGCACAGATGATAAGGAGCGAAAAATGGCCATCGAAAAAGTAAGACAGTACTTCAGGCAGCTTGGGATTGAAGAAGAAATAAAGGAATTTGATGTTTCCAGCGCCACAGTTGAACTGGCGGCAAAAGCCGTAGGAGTCATCCCTGCCAGGATATGCAAAACACTTTCATTCAGCACCCCTGACGGAGGGTGCATACTTATACAGACAGCCGGAGACACAAAAATACAAAACGGAAAATACAAGGCAAAATTCGGATTCAAGGCAAAAATGCTGGATCCGGCCCGGGTTCTGCGATTTACAGGTCATGAAATAGGAGGGGTGTGCGCATTTGCCGTAGAGGATCCGGAAGTGAGAATATATACTGATATATCAATGAAAAGGTTTGATACAGTTTTCCCCGCCTGCGGCAGTAGCAACAGCGCCATAGAACTGACATGTGATGATCTTTTCCATCATTCAAAGGCCCTTGAATGGGTAGATGTCTGCAAAATGGTACAGGAGGAAAAATAAATGTGTATAGCGATACCGGGGAAAGTCCTTTCTCTTGAAGGCAATAAGGCAAAAGTTGATTTCAGCGGCAATACGGTTACTGTGAACACAGGGTTGGTGGATCCAAGGCCGGGACAGTATGTTCTGGTCCACGCCGGATGTGCCATTGAAGTGATGGAAAAAGAAAAAGCAGAAGAGCTGCTGGATATATTTGCTGATCTGGAGGAGCTCAGATAATGGACACGGCTGCAGTAATAGAAAATTTAAAGAACTATGACGGCCCGGAGCTTAAGCTCATGGAAGTATGCGGTACTCATACAGCATCTATTTTCAAAAGCGGCATAAGAAGCATGATATCTCCTGCAATAAAACTTATATCGGGCCCCGGCTGCCCCGTGTGTGTGACTCCTGCCGCATATATAGATAAATGCGCAGGATATGCCATGAAAAAAGACCATATCCTTTTGACCTTCGGAGACATGATGAAGGTTCCCGGAACTGATGGAAGCCTTTCTGACCTTAAAGGTCGCGGAGCTTCCGCAGAACTCATGTACTCACCCTTTGAGGCGGTGGAAAGAGCTGCAGCTCATCCCGAAACCATGTTTGTTGTGGCAGCAGTCGGTTTTGAAACCACAGCACCGGCATATGCTCTTGCCATTGAAGATGCCAAGGTGCGGGGCATCAAAAATCTGAAATTTGTTACGGCCCTCAAAACCGTTATACCGGCCCTTTCTTTGATATGCGAAAATCAGCCGGATATAGATGGTTTTATATGTCCGGGGCATGTAAGCGTTATAATCGGCATCAGGCCTTACGAAAGGCTGGCTGCCAAATACAAAAAGCCCTTCGTTATTGCCGGATTTGAAGCGGAGCATATACTTGCCGTAATTTATGATATTGTGAGACAGACAAAAAAAGGTGAAGCAAGAGCAAAAAACCTTTACGGGAATGCGGTTAGAGAGCAGGGCAATATAAAAGCCCTTGATATTATAAAAAAGCACTTTGAGGAAGGACCGGCCATGTGGAGAGGTCTCGGCATCATAGACCGATCGGGACTTTATCTGAAAAACGAAGGATATTTCGATGGTGGAAGCAGAGGACTTGATGCAGATATAAAACTGCCCGGAGAATGCCGGTGCAAAGACGTTATCGTGGGCAGGATAAACCCCGATGAATGTCCCATGTTTTCCAAAGGATGCAGACCGGATGCTCCCTGGGGACCATGTATGGTTTCAGGAGAAGGTGCATGTGGCATATGGTACAGAAACAGAAAGGCGTGAAAGGAGAAGGCCGAATGAAAATAACGATGGCCCACGGCGGAGGCGGAAAAGATTCTGCCGATCTGATGAAAAATATATTCGGAAAGCATTTCGGCAATGAAATACTTGACAAGATGGAAGATGCGGCTTTGGTTGATCCGTCTTTGTTTTGTAATACAAAAAAAGAAGGAATGGGAAAGATAGCATGCAGCACCGACAGTTTTGTGGTGACCCCTCTGGAGTTTCCCGGAGGAGATATTGGGAAACTCTGCGTGTGTGGTACATTGAACGATCTTCTGATGATGGGAGCACAGCCTCTTTATATAACATGCGGTTTTATAATGGAAGAGGGACTTGAAACGGATCTGCTGGAAAGAATAGTATTATCAATGGCTGAAACTGCCAAAGAGGCAGGGGTAAAGATCATAGCCGGAGACACAAAAGTAATAGAGGGATCCGGCGGACTCTATATAAACACAACCGGAATAGGCCATGTGCCCAGTGGCAGGGAAATAGGCGCCGCAAACTGCAAAAAAGGTGATAAAATACTGCTTTCCGGCACACTGGGAGAACATCACTCATGCATCTTAAGTGCCAGGATGGAAATAGAAAACGGTATAAGAAGTGACTGTGCTTTTCTTTCGGATGTGGCAAATGCCCTTTTGGATGCGGACATAAATGTAAGGACCATGAGAGATGTGACAAGGGGGGGATTGGCAACGGTACTCAATGAGATCGCGGAGTCTTCCAGCTGTGAAATGGTCATAAGAGAAAAAGATATACCTTTAAGCGCAGAGGTCAAAGGTCTTACAGATATACTGGGACTCGACCCCATGTACATGGCCAATGAGGGCAAAATGATAGCGGTAATACCTGAAAAAGAAGCGGAAAGGGCCCTTGCTTCAGTGAAAAAGACTGCCCATGGAAAAGAGGCTGTTATAATAGGGGAAGTATCAGAAAGTCTGCCGGGAAGCGCGGCAGATACTGCTGCCAGAGTTACGCTTATAACGCCTCTGGGAGGCACAAGAGTTCTTGACATGCTTTATGGGGAAGGGCTTCCCAGGATATGCTGAAGGGAAGGATTGATTTTGAGGATAGGATATGCCTGTCTGGCAATTGCGGTGCCCGGCAGTGAAATGAAAAGCTGCACACTCAAGAATGCAGACCGGGAAAGACTTCTTGCGCTGATAGAGCATAATCTTGATGCTCTTGGAAGACTTATAGATTATAATATCAAAAACGAAATAAAACTTTTCCGTATCTCCTCAGACCTTATACCATTCGGTTCTGCTATTGGCGCAGACATTGCATGGGACCATATCTTTGCAGAAAAATTTTTTGAAATTGGCAAAAAAATAAAGGATTCGGGAATGCGTATCTCTATGCATCCGGGTCAGTATACAGTCCTCAACTCTCCAAAAGCCATTGTTGTTTCTGCGGCGGAAAAAGACCTGGAATACCATGCAAAGGTCCTTGATGCCATCGGGGTAGACACAGAGCATAAAATAGTGCTCCATCTGGGTGGAGCCTATGGTGATAAAGAAGATGCAAAAAAAAGATTTATATGCCATTGCAGAAGCCTGAAGCCGTATTTGACAGCAAGACTGGTGCTTGAAAACGACGACCGGTCATTCAATATCAGCGATGTACTTGAAGCGGCAGAGAAACTGAAACTTCCGGTCATATATGATAATCTTCATAATGCTGTAAACAGATCCGATGATGTAACATCCGATTCCCGGTGGATCAAAGAATGCAAAAGTACATGGAGGGAAAAAGACGGTCCTCAGAAAATACACTATTCTCAGCAGAACACAGGAAAAAAGTCCGGGGCACACTCTGAAACAATAAAAACAGAAGAATTTCTCGACTATTACCGGGATATTCCCGCAAAAGATACGGATATAATGCTTGAAGTAAAAGATAAAAACATGTCCGCATTGAAATGTATCAATTGTGTTTCAAAAAGGGGGATAAAGGAGCTTGAACAAGAGTGGGGCAGGTATAAATACCTGGTCATGGAACATTCTCAGGTGGGCTATCAGTCAGTAAGAAATATGCTCAAGGACAAAAACTCATATCCGGCTGTTGCCATGTATATGAGCATCGAGAAAAGTATGGATAAAAAGACAGAAAAAGGAGATGCGGTAAATGCTGCCCGGCATGTATGGGGATATTTCAAAAGCAGAGCTTCAGAAAACGAGAAGATCCGTTTTGAAAAGACATTGAAAAAATTTATTTCGGGGGATTCCCAGATAAAAAGCGTGAAAAACAATTTGCTGAACCTTTCAAAAAAATACGGTGAGGATTATCTGCTTCAAGGGTATTATCTTTACAAATAATGCTGTGGATGTATTATAATATATTGACAAAATAAATTTATAAAACAATAAGTATGAAAAAATACGGAAAGATAGCACCATGAATAGCGAAAAAACTAATAAAAACTTTACAAATGAACAACTCTGGCAAAAGTGCCTGGATTTTCACGGACACGATTGCGGGGGCCTTACAGTAGGCTTCAAGGCGGCACTTTACGCGGCGGAACTTTTGGATATGGATTTTTCAGAGGATGAAGAGGTGGTTTGCATTGCCGAAAATGATGCCTGCGGTGTGGATCCCATTCAGGTAATACTGGGATGTACTGCAGGCAAGGGGAATCTGATATTCAAAATCCAGGGAAAGATGGCCTTTGATTTTTATGACCGTAAAACAGGAAAATCATTAAGACTGATCCTGAAAAAGCGCATAAAAGACAAAAGAAAGACGATGGATATGGAAGGAAAAGATCTTTTTGATGTAACGCCGGTTCATTTTCCTTTCCCCGAAAAAGCGGAACTTTATGACTCACATAGATGTTCTTCATGCGGGGAAGAAACGGCAGAGCCTTTTATGCTGAAAAAAGACGGCAAAAAAATATGTATGCATTGTGCAGGAAAAGATACCAAAGGAGGGGCATGAAATGACCATCAGAATGGAAGAAAAACTTATAAGCCATATGAAAGAAAACAATATCGATGGCATAGTCTTCGATATGAACAGATGCGAAAGCTGAGCAAGCAGCCATGACAGCGTATCCGCAAGGTTTGCGGAAGAAGAAGACAAAACACTGCTGCCGGAAGCCGGCTACAAAGAGGTAATTGCAGAGTACGGCAAAGTTTATTTTGACAGCAGAATAACGGAAATATCACAGACAGTGAATCTGGGATTCAAGGACTATCCTTTTGGAAGCTGGATAACGGCAGAAGGAGTAGAGCCCATGCCTAAAGGGTAAAAAAATTGTATCAAAAAAATCGGAGGTGTAATTATGGAAAGACACGAAGACGCAAGAAGCAAAAAAGTAGTTTTTGTAGCCAGTTGTCTTATGAATACCAATAACAAGGTTAAGGGACTGGCCCGCTACCCTGGCATGTGCAAAGAAGTTTTCGATACTCTTTATGAAAACGATCTGGGGATACAGCAGATGCATTGCCCGGAAACTCTTTATCTGGGCATACAAAGATGGTGGCAGACAAAAAACCTTTATGACAGCCATGGATTCCGCAGCTTCTGCCGAAAGCTTGCCGAAGATGTGGTGACTTATATGGAGGAATACGAAAGGGAAGGATACAGGACAGTGGCCGTATTGGGCTGTGACGGTTCGCCCACCTGCGGTGTTGCCATAACATGCTGGGACAAAAGATGGGGAGGAAGCCCGGTCGATCTGGATTTCAATAAAGCAATAACAGAGGGCTCGGGAGTTTACATGGAAGAACTCAAAAAAGAAATAGAAGCAAGAGGCTTTGACATACCGCCTTTTTACGGGCTTGCCCTTGATGATGAATCGGCAGACATGGATAGGATAATAACGGATTTCAGAGAATTTATAAAGGAAATAAGCGGTTAAAAAAATATTCAGTTTGAACAAAACGGACACATAAGCATGTGCCCGTTTTTATTATATGAAGATTTATAATACTATCAGCGGATAAATCTGCTGCGCAGTTTTTTTGCCAGGGTGTTTTCTTTTTTTCCGTGTTCTGCTTTTTCGCTGTGTTCTACATTCTTTTCAGCGGTTTCTGTGGGTTTCTCTTCTCTTGCCTTTTCTTCCCTGATTTTTTCTTCTCTTGCTTTTTCTTTACCTTCCTTGGCCTCCTTACGGATCTCCTTGCGTGCCTCTTTTTTGACTTCCTTTGCATCTTTTCTTTCTGAAATGGGGATATAACTTTTATGTCCTTCCACATTGACGTAAGCGGGGCGCATAAGACGCTTACCTGCTATCAGTTCTTCCATCCTGTGGGCAGACCAGCCGGAAAGTCTGGCTGTGGCAAAAAGAGGCGTGGCTATATCGATGGGTATATCAAGGGCGTTGTAAACAAAGCCCGAATATAGATCCACATTGGCCGATATGGCTTTTTCATTGCCGGTTACTTCTGCAAAAAGCTTTGGAGCAGTAGATTCTATGTGCTCAAAAAGCTCAAATTCATCAAGTATACCTTTATTTGCAGCCAGTTCCTTTGCCATCTTCTTGAGCAGTACAGCTCTTGGATCGGAAAGGGTGTATATGGCATGGCCCATACCGTAGACAAGACCGCTTCCGTCATTGGCCTGTCCGCGGAGAACTCTTAGAAGATATGCATCCACGTCTTTTTTGTTTGTGATATCCTTGACGTGTTTCTTAAGGTCATCGATCATGCTTATTACGGCTATGTTGGCACCGCCGTGTCGGGGACCTTTTAGAGAACCTATGGCGGCGGAAATGGCGGCATATGTATCGGTACCGGAAGAAGAAACAAGGTGTGTGGTGAAAGATGAATTGTTTCCTCCTCCATGCTCGGCATGGAGCATAAGAGAAAGATCCAGTATTTTGGCTTCCAGCTCTGTATACTCTCCCATGGGCCTTATCATACGCAGGATATTTTCTGCTGTTGAAAGTTCCGGCAGAGGATTATGCAGATGAAGACTGGCTTTGTCAAAGAAAGAGGCCTTTGCCTGGTAAGCATATGATATCAGAGTCGGAAAATAACCCATAAGGTCTATGGACTGTCTCAAAACATTCATTACAGAAGTATCATCGGGGTTCTCATCATAACAGTAAAGAGCCAGCACGCTTCTGGCCAGCTTGTTCATTATACTTCTGGAAGGCGTATTAAGTATCATATCTCGCGCGAAGCCCTGGGGCAGGTCGCGTTTTTCTGAAAGCAAACTTGTGAATTCAGACAGCTCTTTCTTAGAGGGCAGCTGACCAAAAAGCAGCAAATAAGTTACTTCTTCAAAACCAAACCTGTTTTCATCAAGACAGTTTGCCACCAGATCTTCTATATCATACCCTCTGTAATACAGTTTGCCTTCTAAAGGTATTTTGTTTTTTTCTTCATCGATACGGTATCCGACAACTTCGCTTATTTTGGTAAGGCCGACTATAACGCCGGTACCGTTGGCATTCCTCAATCCTCGTTTAACGTTGTATTTAGTGTATAAATCAGCGGCGATCTCATTTTTGACCGCTAATTCTTTTGACATTTTTTCTAAATAAGATTTTGGGATACCCGAAGCCGTTTTTTTGCCGGCTGTTATTTTTCTTCCAAAGTTCAACATATATTCCCCTCCTAACTTCCGGTTTCCTGTGCAATGGTAGCATTATACCATAATAAAGCGATACATAGCAATAAAGTTATATTAAATATATTCCGCATAATATAAAAAAGAAAAACACGACGAAAAAACCGAACATCTGTTTGCAATGAACCTTTCAATGTGTTATAATAAACGCTGTAAATTCTGAAAAGAAACAAAAGGAAAACATATAAATGTCGGATTTCAAAGTAGTATCTGATTTCAAAATGACAGGAGATCAGCCCGAGGCCGTAAACAAACTGGCCCGGGGTATTTTTGA
>Ga0209723_1002069_pt1 | contig 28504 bp, 25 predicted proteins | sample BiotimSIPDNA_2_FD_185750 | JGI IMG/M metagenome (GOLD analysis project Ga0209723, IMG submission 185750) | Anaerobic biogas reactor microbial communites from Washington, USA - Biogas_R2 time_0 SIP DNA (SPAdes) (version 2) | ecosystem: Engineered > Bioreactor > Anaerobic > Unclassified | place...
ATTAGGGATTGCCTGTACTTCATGTCTTGTGTTATCTTATTCATGCAGGGATAGGCACTTCCTTTCGGCTAAAATTTTGTGTGGTAACTTTATTCTAACCGATGTGCTCTATTCCTGCTCGTTTTTTTCTCCTTACTGTCCAATATGTATTGTAACCCTACACGGGTACATCTTTGAATCATTTGAATGCCCTTGACGCAAAAGCATGTATAATTTATAATAATTAAATTATCGGGTATAAGGAGTCAACAACCGACAAGGGGGATGAATACGTTTGCCCAACCTGAAGCAGAATATTCGGAATTTCTGTATAATCGCCCACATCGACCACGGCAAATCCACATTGGCAGACAGGCTTTTAGAACTGACGGGATCCGTCGCCCTTCGGGATATGACGGCTCAGTTGCTCGATAAAATGGACCTCGAGCGCGAACGGGGCATTACCATTAAGGCACATGCCGTCAAGCTTGATTACAAAGCCCCCGACGGCAAGATGTATGCCCTCAATCTCATCGACACCCCCGGCCATGTGGACTTTAACTACGAGGTGTCCCGCTCACTGGCCGCCTGCGAGGGGGCCGTGCTTGTCGTTGACGCCTCCCAGGGTATCGAGGCGCAAACGCTCGCGAACACCTATCTCGCGCTCGATCATAATTTGGAAATCATACCCGTTATTAACAAGACGGACCTTCCCGCCGCGGAACCCGATCGCGTCGCGGCGGAAATTGAGGATATCATCGGCCTTGACTGTTCAAACGCGCCGCGCGTGTCCGCGAAAACCGGCTTGAATGTCGAGCGGGTTTTGGAGAGGATCGTCGCGGATGTGCCCGCCCCGACAGGCGACGAATCGGCGCCGCTAAAAGCGTTGGTGTTCGATTCGGTCTATGACAGTTATAAAGGAGTCATCGTCTATATCCGCCTGGTGGAGGGCAAGTTGAAAGCCGGCGATACCATGTGCATGATGGCGACCGGCGCGAAGTTTACGGTCGTCGAGGTGGGTTACATGCGAGCCACGCACATGGAACCCGCCGAAGAACTAACCGCGGGGGAGGTCGGTTATGTTACAGCCTCGATCAAAACAGTCAAAGAAGCCCGCGTCGGCGACACGGTGACGACCGCCGCCAACCCGGCGGCGGAAGCCCTTCCCGGCTATCGTAAGGTCAATCCTATGGTTTTCTGCGGCGTCTATCCGGCGGACGGCGCCGACTACGGCAACCTTCGGGATGCCCTTGAAAAACTGCAGCTTAACGACGCGTCCCTTTCTTTTGAGCCGGAAACATCCGGCGCGCTCGGGTTCGGTTTCCGTTGCGGCTTCCTTGGCCTTTTACACCTCGAAATCATTCAGGAACGCCTCGAACGGGAATATGACCTCGACCTGGTGATGACCGTACCGAGCGTCATCTATAAAATACACTTAACGGACGGCTCGGTGGTCGAAATCGACAACCCCACCCATTACCCCGACCCCGCGTCGATCGCCTTCAGCGAAGAGCCGTTCACATCCTCACACATCTATTCGCCGCCGGATTATGTCGGCGCCATCATGGAACTCTGCCAGGAACGCCGCGGCGTATTCAAAGACATCACCTATATCGCGTCGGACAGGGTGGACATTCACTATGAACTGCCGCTCAACGAGATCATATACGATTTCTTTGATTCACTGAAATCCCGCACAAAGGGCTACGCCTCATTGGATTATGAGTTGATCGATTACCGGCGGTCGAGCCTCGTGAAACTCGATGTTCTGCTCAACGGCGATGTGATTGACGCGCTTTCGTTTATCATCCATTCCGAAAAGGCTTACGGCAGGGCAAGAAAAATTGCCGAACGGCTCAAGGATAACATTCCGCGACAGATGTTTGAAATACCGATACAGGTAGCCATCGGCGGAAAAGTTATCGCGAGGGAAACGGTCAAGGCCATGAGAAAAGATGTTCTTGCCAAGTGCTACGGCGGCGATATCACCAGGAAGAAGAAACTTCTTGAAAAGCAAAAGGAAGGCAAAAAGCGCATGCGGCAGTTCGGTTCCGTCGAGGTCCCGCAGGAGGCGTTTATGGCGGTGCTCAAGCTTGACGATGTGTAATCCTGATTGTTTTTCGCGGGGCGGTTGTATTCCGCCCCGTTTGTGTTGCCCTCGACGAAAGGAAGTGCGGCGTTGGAGCCGGTAAAGAGCCCGATCGGTATTTATATTCACATCCCGTTCTGCCGCAGCAAATGCCCGTACTGTGATTTTTATTCCCTTACAGCGGATGAAAACGCCTTTGACGCGTACACAGCCGCGTTGATAACGTCAATCAAGCATTGGGCCCAAAAGTTAAACCGGCCGTTCGACACGCTGTATTTCGGCGGCGGCACGCCGTCACTCATCGGCGCCGAACGGCTTGCCCGTCTGGTCGACGCTTCGTTTTCCGCTTTCGGCGTTCAAAAACTCGACGGCGGGAGCAAGCCCCCGCCCTACAATATTGCGGATGGTTTTTCAGTAGGGCGGGGGCTTGCTCCCGCCGCAGCCGTGCCCGAGATAACCATTGAGTGCAACCCCCGCGATACAGGCGCCAAAGACTCCCGGTTCAATTTTCAAACGCTCCGGGCCGCCGGCGTCAACCGGATTTCCCTCGGCCTGCAATCCGCTGTCGAAGCCGAAAGAAAGTCTCTCGGCCGCCGGGGTACCGCGGACGATGTGACAAGGGCTGTCCGGCATGCCAAAGAGGCCGGTATAACAAACATTTCCCTCGACCTCATGCTCGGCATCCCCGCGCAGACATTAACGAGCCTTCGGCGTTCCATCGATTATTGCGCGAATGCCGGTGTCACCCATGTCAGCGCTTATATGCTGAAAATAGAAGCAGGCACACCGTTCGCCGCGCGGCGCGGCAGCCTAAAGCTGCCCGAGGAGGATGAAATCTGTGAATTCTACCTAAAAGCCTGCGAAGAACTGGAAAAGGTCGGCTTTTCTCAGTACGAAATTTCAAATTTCGCCAACCCGGGTTTTGAAAGCAGGCATAACCGGAAGTATTGGAACTGCGAAGAATACCTTGGGATAGGCCCCGCCGCCCATTCGTTTATCGACGGCAGACGGTTTTTTTATGAACGGAATTTGGAGGGCTTTCTGGCCGGCCGCGAGCCCGCGGCCGACGGGGAAGGCGGCAGCTTTGAGGAATACGCCATGCTTCGCCTGCGCTTGAACGAAGGTTTAACTCAGAGTGAAACACTCGGCCGTTTCGGCTATGGCATACCCGAAGCGATGCGAGAGCGCGCTAAGCAATACGCTGAGCAGAATCGGCTTGTTTCGGATGGCAAGGGTATACGCCTTACATCAAAAGGCTTTCTGTTATCCAACAGGATTATCGCCGATTTGCTGGATTGATAACTTCGTCTATATATTGTCTTGAATTCATTAACAAAGAGTTTACATTTATTATATTGACAAAGATTGCCGCCGGCGGTATAGTATATTCAGGGTTAGCACTCGAATGATAAGAGTGCTAAGCGTTAGCAGTCAACAGAAGACGAGGCGGTCGGAATGGAGCTGAACGAACGAAAACAAAAAATCCTTGCGGCGGTTATCGAGTTGTATGTCGAAACCGGTGAACCCGTCGGGTCCAAACTGCTTTCGTCCAAACTCGGCCTTGGCCTTTCCTCGGCGACAATTCGCAACGAAATGTCCGAGTTGGCCGCCATGGGCTTTTTGGAGCAGCCGCACACCTCCGCGGGGCGGATTCCTTCCCACATGGGCTATCGTTATTATGTCGACCGGCTTATGGGCAAGCTTCAGCTCGATGACAACCAACGCCGCCGTATCGAAGCCGGTGTAACCCTTAAAGAGGGGGATCCTGAACGGCTTCTTGAAAAAGCCGGTGAGGTGCTCGCGGATTTGACAAACTGCGCCACCGTTTCGACCATGCCCGGCGGGGAAGGCGTTTTGATACGCCGTGTCGAGATGGTGCCGGTCGGCGCGAGAACCGCTATGCTTGTTCTTTTGACAACGGGCGGTGTCATACGCAGCCGGATTTGCCGGCTTGACAACGAACTTGAGAACTCAACGATTGAGACATTCTATAACCTGTCCGCGGCACAGCTCAACGGCAAGCCCGTCACCAGCATTAACACGGCGATGCTGCAGACTCTCGCGGCATCTCTCGGTCCCGAAGCCCTCACGATGCTTCCTCTGCTTGCCGCCGTGGCGGACCTTGCGGCCGAGGCGGAGGATACGGAGATTTTGCTTGAAGGCCAGTCAAATCTTCTCAATCACCGCGATTATGAAGGCACCGCGTTCGAATTGCTGGAGTTTTTGAACAAGGCAAAGCCGCTCAACCATCTGATATCTTCGAGCAAAAACGAGCTGGATATTCACATTGGTAAAGAGAATTTGTACCGCCAGCTTGAAAAATCCAGTGTTATATTGGCACGATATACAATAGGCATCAAAGAAGGCGGCGCCATCGGCCTGATAGGGCCGACAAGAATCGACTACTCGAAAATCATACCGAGCGTCAAATACCTGACAGATCTGGTCGGCAAGCTTCTCACCGAGGCGCTCGAGGATTAAATACGGAACCAAACGGAGGATGCAGGAATGCCGAAAAAAAAGAGAGAAGGCCAAACGGAGGAAACCTTAAACGCGCCGGATAACAGCGCGCCAGAAAGTGAGCAGGCAGCGCAGCCAAAGCCCAAAGAAGCCGCAAAAGAAAATCCGCGCGTAAAGGAACTTGAAACCCTGCTCGCCGAAACGAACGGCCAACTGCTCAGGCTCGCGGCGGAATATGACAACTACAAAAAACGCACACAAAGGGAAAAGGACGAACTCTACACATCATCAAAAGCGGATATACTTTCTATGCTGCTGCCGGTCTTTGATAATTTCGAAAGGGCCGAAAACAACAAAGAAGCCGGTTTTGAGGACTATAAAAAGGGTGTCGGCATGATCTTCGGCCAGTTAAGCGAAATTCTCGCAAAAATCGGCCTGGAACCGTTCGGTCAAAAAGGCGACAACTTTGACCCGAATATCCACAACGCCGTCATGCATTCGCAGGATGAAACCCTGCCGGAGAACACCGTGGTGGAGGTCTTCTACAAAGGGTATAAAATCGGCGATAGAGTGATTCGCCCCGCGACGGTCAGCGTCGTCAATTAAAACAGAGGTCAGTTTTTTATTATATTCACAACAGTCAAGGAGGAAAAAGCATATGGCAAAAATTATCGGAATCGATTTAGGCACGACCAATTCCTGTGTTGCCGTTATAGAGGGCGGCGAGCCCGTTGTTATCGCTAACGCGGAAGGGTCCAGAACAACACCTTCGGTCGTTGCGTTCGGAAAAAACGGGGAGAGATTGGTCGGCCAGGTCGCCAAAAGACAGGCGATTACCAACCCCGACAGGACGGTCAGCTCCATTAAAAGGCAGATGGGCAGCGATTTCCGCACGAACATTGACGGCAAGAAATTCACCCCGCAGGAGATTTCCGCGATGATTCTTCAAAAACTGAAGACCGACGCGGAAGCGTATCTCGGCGACAAAGTCACCGAGGCGGTGATTACCGTCCCGGCTTACTTCACCGACGCGCAGCGCCAGGCAACCAAAGACGCCGGCCGTATCGCGGGCCTTGAAGTCAAACGAATTATCAACGAGCCGACAGCGGCGGCGCTTTCCTACGGCATTGACAAAGAGAACGACCAGAAGGTCATGGTGTACGATTTGGGCGGCGGCACCTTCGATGTCTCGATTATCGAGATGGGCGACGGCGTGCAGGAGGTCCTGGCAACAGCCGGCAACAATAAGCTTGGCGGCGACGACTTCGACCAGAGGGTCATCAATTGGCTTGCCGACGAGTTCAAAAAAGAGAACGGCATCGATCTGCGCGGCGACAAAATGGCTATGCAAAGGCTTAAGGAAGCCGCAGAAAAAGCAAAAATTGAGCTTTCCGGCTTGACGACTTCCACCGTCAGCCTTCCGTTCATCACCGCCGACGCCGCGGGTCCGAAACACCTTGAAACCACGCTGAGCAGGGCAAAATTTAACGAATTAACCGCGGACTTGGTCGAAGCGACCATGGGGCCGGTACGCCAGGCAGTGTCGGATTCAGGCTTGAAAGTCTCTGACCTCCATAAAGTTCTGCTGGTCGGCGGTTCCACACGCATCCCTGCGGTTCAGGACGCTATCCGGAAGTTCACCAACATGGAGCCGTTCAAAGGCATCAACCCCGACGAATGCGTCGCCGTCGGCGCCGCGCTGCAGGCCGGCGTTCTCGGCGGCGATGTCAAAGGCCTGCTGCTGCTCGACGTGACCCCGCTGTCGCTCGGCATCGAAACGCTCGGCGGCGTCAGCACGAAAATCATCGATAGAAATACCACCATACCGGTGAAAAAGAGCCAGGTTTTCTCCACCGCTTCGGATAACCAGCCGTCCGTCGAAGTGCATGTGCTGCAAGGCGAACGGGAGTTCGCCAAAGATAACAAGACTCTCGGTGTGTTCCATCTTGACGGCATCATGCCGGCGAGAAGAGGCGTTCCGCAGATCGAGGTCACCTTTGACATCGACGCCAACGGCATCGTGCATGTTTCCGCCAAAGATAAGGGCACGGGCAAGGAACAATCCATTTCGATCACCGCTTCGTCGAATATGTCCAAGGATGACATCGAGAAGGCCGTGCGCGAGTCCGAACAGTTCGCGCAGGAAGATAAGCAGCGCCGTGAAGAGGTCGACACCCGCAACGCCGCGGACCAGATGGTCTACCAGTGTGAAAAACTCGTCAGCGAAGAAGGCGACAAGTTCTCCGATGATGATAAGAATGAAATCAACGAGAAGATCGACGCGCTCAAGGAAGCGCTGAAAGGCCAGGACATTAACCTCATCAAGTCCAGGCAGGAAGAACTCACCAAAAAGTTCTATGAGGTATCCGAAAAGCTTTATAAATCGGCGCAGGACGCCGGAGCGCAGGGAGGCCCCGGCGGTTTTGACGGCGGGCCGGAAGGGTTCGCCGGCAACCAGGGCGGTTATGACCCGGGCGCCGACGGCTACACGCAGGCTGACTTTACCGACGTACCGGACAACGAGTAACAAACAGCAATGAGCAATGCCCAAGGGCGGAAAGTCGAACTCCGCCCTTGGGCACATACGAAGAGGTTGAAGGAGCCGGTATGATTGGCTGATAAACGTGACTATTATGAGATTCTCGGCGTCAGTAAAAACGCAAGTGAGGATGAGATTAAAAAAGCTTACCGCCAAAAGGCCAAGCAGTATCATCCGGACCTGAACCATGGCGATAAGGCGGCCGAAGTCAAGTTCAAAGAAGCCAACGAGGCGTATGAGGTGCTCTCAGACGCCGATAAAAAAGCGCGTTATGACCAGTTCGGCCACGCGGGCGTCGACCCGAACTTCGGCGCGGGCGGTCCGGGCGGCGGTTTTGGCGGTGGAGGCTTTGAGTTTGATTTAGGCGATCTGTTCGGCAGTTTCTTTGGCGGCGGCTTCGGCGGCGGCGGCGGTCGGCAGTCCAATCCCAACGCGCCGAGAAGAGGCGAAAACGTTGAAGCCAGGGTCACCGTCTCGTTTGAAGAAGCGGCTAAAGGCTGCAAACGGACCGTCGAAGTCAACCGCATTGAGAAATGCCCCGAATGTGAAGGCAGCGGAGCGCAAAAGGGCACCACATCAAAAACCTGTTCGGAATGCAACGGCAGGGGCCAGGTGAATGCGCAGCAACGCACGCCGTTCGGCGTTATTTCCACATCCAAAGCCTGTCCGAAATGCGGCGGCAAAGGCAAGGTCATCGACAATCCTTGCTCGAAATGCCGCGGCGCGGGCCGGGTCGGCAAACATTCGAGTATCGAAGTGAACATACCGGCAGGCATTGATGACCGGCAGGTGCTCAATGTGCGCGGTGAGGGCAGCAACGGTGTCAACGGCGGCCCGGCGGGTGATTTGCATGTCGGGGTGTTTGTTCGTCCTCATCCGTTCTTTGAGCGCGAGGGCTACAATGTCTGGTGCGATTACACCGTCAGCTTCTCTCAGGCGGCGCTCGGCGACAGCCTGATGGTGCCGACGCTTGACGGTAAAGTGAAATTCGAACTGCCGGCGGGCACGCAGCCCGGCGCCGTCTTCAGCCTGAAAGGCCGGGGCATACAGGTGCTCAACGGCAAGGGGCGGGGCGACCAACTCATCCGCGTCATCGTCGATGTGCCGAAGGACTTGAATGCCCGCCAGAAGGAATTGCTCCGCGAGTTCCAGGAGACGCTCGGCCCCAGAAAATCACCGGCGGACGGCGACGACCACGACGATAAAAAGGGCGGCCTGTTCGGCAAAAAGAAAAAATAGGCGGCAATGAAACAGTGAAACCCGGGCTCGCCCGGGTTTTTTGCCGTCTTGGGGCGGTTTGCACGCATTTTTTCCTTTCCGCGAGCCTACAATAAGGGTATACCGGCGAGGGAGGGAATTATGAAAACTATCAAACACTTTTTGGCGGATGAAAGCGGGCAGAGCGTAGCGGAATACGCGCTTCTTACGGGGCTGACGGGGGCTGCGGCAATCACGGCGATGGCAGTTTTGGGCGAACGCCTTAAGGAAGTTTTTCAATCCGTGGCGGATGCCCTCGATCATGTTTTAAACCTGTAAACCGGGCTGCCGAGCCGGCTTGTATCACTTCGGCCTCCCGCTGAATACACTGACAGCGGGAGGTGTGGATATGTCATCCGAAACAAACTCGAGAGACGGTGTGTTAAGCCTGCGCAACAGCGGGAAAAAGCTTCAAAGAATCGCGCGGAAGCTTTGGACGACCGCTTTGATTATCGGAATCATCATCGCATTGGCTTCGTTTATCGCTATTGTCGCCGGTTTCTTTACGGTCATCATGGCGACTTTTATCGGTTTGGGCGGGCTTGTGTTTGCGGCTTTGTTTTTGCTGTTCGCCTATATATATTGCCTTGCTTTAAACGGTTACGGCGAAATCGTCAGCTCTTATGAAAACGAAGGCAACGAACGGCGGCGATAAGCGGCGCTGAAGGTTTACAATAACACAAAGGGCTGCGGCAAAACAAAAATGCCGCAGCTCCTTCAATTGTACTTTTATGCATATGTTCATAGTCAACTTAATTCTGAGCGATATTGATTTGCTGATAGCCACTCCGGTTCAGCACAGATACGCGGAATACTTAAGAGAGCGCGTTGATAAACATTAAAACGCGGCGAATCACTTCGAATAAATCCGTCATGGTTTTTATGTCACCGAAATATCCCGAAGGAGGCTCGGTCGGGCTGATGGTCATGCCTTTGTCCGTTGTGGTCATGAACTGCGGGTAAGCGGGGTTGGTCCAAACCGTCGGCTGTTCTTCGCTGTCAAGCAGCCAGAACAAAAACTCATTGTATTGCGAGCCATACAGGCAGCCGACATGAGGCACCTGATAAAAGAACCAGACCTGGTCGGGGAACATAGACGCGGAGGCGTCGATGATCCGGTCGGGTGACAGATGGTTTTTGCCGCAGCATTCGTTTTGCTGCGTATACCCTTCGGGCAGGGTCGTGCCGAGGTTGGCGACGACGGCGCCCGCGCTCGTGCATTCCGTTTCCAACAAACCGTCGGCGTCGTGGATAGCCGAAGGCGCGAAGGGGAGTACGGCGTCGCCGTAATGGGAGGTGAACACGACCTTTACACCGGCGGCCATGGCGTCGTCAATGATTTGCTTGCGTTTTTGCATCACATTGTAATGGTAGTCGTCGATGCGTTCAATCAGCACCGCGTTTTCGTCTTCGTCAAGGAACGCGGCTTTGGCTTGTTCGTACGCGTCGTCGCGAATCAGCAACCACACGCCGGGCATACGGCACATCGTTTCCGCCAGAATTTCCGTATACACCCTGTCCAAAAGCGCTTCAATCATCGAGTTCGCCCCGTTGAGAAGCGTGTCGAGCGCCCCGGTCAGGTCAAGTATCTCCACGACAATATCGAGCAGCGCGTCGAGGCCGGTTTCCGAATTGACATTCAGGTTTAAGTAATGCTTCAACGCGTCCTTGTCGATATGGACATTCTTTTTCAAAAGTTCGGTGCCGATGAGGGAACCCGAAAAGGCCGAAGTGATGAACAAGCAGGTGTCGATGTCGCTGTAGCCGTAGGTCGCCAGATAAGCCATCGTTATGGCGCCGCCCATGCTGCAGGCGGCGATGTCCACCTTGCTGTGGCCGGTCTCGGCTTTCGCCTTCTGTATCATCGCGTTAAGGTCTTTCGCGTGATCCATCGGGTCAAGGCGCCAGTCGTAGTTGAAAAAGTACACATGGCTTCCGCCGTACTTTTCATAAGCGGAAGCGACGAGGCCTTCCTCGCTCTTCTCGCCAATATGAAGTTCCGGGTAATGGGCGACCGATTCGGGGTAGGTAGCCGTTGTGATGTTGTACATAGAGTTGCCATCGGCGTCGCAGGCGGAGGGCGCCATCAATTCGACGGCCAAGGGCATGATCGCGTCGCCCAAGCGATTCCAGTCTTTTGTCAGCCCGTAAGCGGCCAGGCCTTTGCCCGCCGCGAGCGCGACCTGCGCGTAGTCTATAACGGGCGGCCAAATCTGCTTTTCGTTGGCGGTTCCTTCGTCGAGTATCAGCGGCCTGCCGTTCATGCCTCCGACGATAATGAGCGGGCTATGCCCGCAATCGCAGCCTTCCGCGGCGAAAGACGGGACGACGGCAAGGCACAGCATAACGGCCGCCATCAAAACGCTGAGAAGTTTTTTCATTTTCATGTCATTCCTTTCGGATTCTGTAGTATATGCTTATGCCCCGCTCAACCGGTTTTTGCTTTTCTTCTGAGCAGGCAAGGCGTCAAAACCGCCGATACGGCGAGCAGAAAAACGGGCAGGGCGGGCGAAATGCCGCCCGTCGACGGAACCGAAGCCGGCAGGCCGGCGTCGTTCCCGGTTTCATCCGCGTTCTCTTCGGCCATACCGGCTTGCGCTGTCGCATCCGGAGAGGCGGCGGCAGCCGTAGCCGGAACGGTTTCGGGTTCTTCGCTGTCTTCCGGCGCTCCTTGAATATCGCCGCTCCGGTCAACCCCCGCCGCTTGCGCGGCAGCGGTTTGTGACAGCGGATACAGCGTTTGGCCGCCGTCGTCCGTGGCCATAAATTGCGGGTACGCGCTTGAGCCGGCTAACGGCTGCGTTTGACTCTCAAGCAGCCGGAAGACAAACTCGTTGTACTCCGAGCCGTAGGGGCAGCCGACATGCCGGATATTTTTAAAAAACCAGACGTTGCCGGGAAACAGGCAGGTTGAGGCGTCGATGATGTTGTCCGGCGACAGGCGGTTTTTCCCGCCGTCGTCGTTTTGCTGAACATAGCCTTCCGGCAGCGTTTCGCCGTAAGGCACGCTGTAAGCGCCGCCGCTTGTGCAGTATGTATCGAGTACGCCGTCCCCATGCTGATAAGACGACTCGAAAATCGGAATGGCCGGGCTGTTATAGTGCGAACAAATGCTGACCGTCACGCCTTTTCTCATCGCGTCTTCGAGGATTTCCTTTGTGCGTAAGCGGACGTTGTAATGGAAATAATCAATTTTCTCAATAAGCCGCGCGTTGGCCGTTTCATCAAGCAAATTTTGTTTGGCTGTCTCGTAAGCGTCGGCGCGCAGGGTGGCCCATATTCCCGGCATCGTGCAAAAAACTTCCTTTACCAGTTCATCCGAGAGCCTTTGGTAAAGCGCGTCGATGCCGTTGTTCGCCAGGTTGACAACCGGGTCAAGCACTCCGAGGAAGTCAAGCGTCTCAATAATGACGGACACGGCGCCTTTGCCGCCGTCCGCGGATTTCAGGTTATGGTCCAGGTAGCGTATCAGGGAATCTTTATCGACCTCAATCCCGCCGGTCATGCATTCGCTGGAAATATAGATGCCCGACAAGACCGGCGAAAGGAAAACCACGCTTTCCAAATCGTCCGTTCCGTAGTCATGAAGATAGGCCATAAGTTGGGCTCCGCCCAGGCTGCAAGCGGCTACGTCGACCTTGCCGTGACCCGTTTCGGCTTTCGCTTTTTTAATCATGGCGTTTAAATCCGCGGCGTTTTTCACCGGGTCTTCGCGCCAGTCGTAGTTGAAAAAATACACATGGTCCGCCCCGAGTTTGTCGATGGCCGTGTGGAGCATGCCGAATTCGTTGCCGCCGCTCCCCGACGCGAACTCGGGGTAAGCGGCCAGGGATTCGGGGAAAGTGGCCGTCGTCACGTTGTGTTTCGAGGTGCCGTCCGCGTTGAAGGCGACGGGCTCGAGCAGTTCGTAAGCCACGGGAATCAGAACGTCGCCGAATTTGTTCCAATCCAGGCAGACCGCCGCGGCCGCGGCGCCCGCGGTGCCTTTTAAAGCAACGGAGGGGATGTCTATGGCCGGGGGAAAAACCTGTCTTTCGTCGGCCGTCCCCTTATCGGCGACGAGCGGGTATGTGTTCATACCGCTGACGAGCACGAGCGGCGTCTTTCCGCAACCGCAGCCGGTCGCCGCGGCCGGTAAGGCGGTAATTACGAGAAGCATCGCCGAGAGAAGAATGGAAATTGTTTTTTTCATAGGATATACCCTCACTGCTGTTTAATTTGGGCGCTTACGCGAAACGGCACAGTCCCGGTACAAAGTGAAAAACGGTTTTACAACATAAACGGTTCTTTTGCGGCCCCGCAAGCGGATAGAGCGTTTGCCCGTCGTCATCCGATGCCATGAACTGGGGGTGGGCGGCGTATCATCGATACGTTGTATCAGCCCGGCGTTAACGGTGTTACGGACCCTCCGCCGGCGTCACGCTGCTTGCCGGCCGGCATTCAAAACAAAGCCAGCCGTTGTTCTCTCGGCGGCGCGAAACCTTCAAACCGTTTCGCCCGAAAGCCTCGAGAACATCCGGCTCACGGGTGTCGATGATGCCCGATGACACAAACACACCGCCCGGACTCAGCAGGGAACTCACGCTCCCGCACAAACAGTTTACACTATCCGCCGCGATGTTGGCTACAATCAAATCGAAAAAACCATTCGCTTCATCGGCTAAATTTCCATGAACCACTCTGTATCGCGATTCGCAAAATCCGTTGAGTCGGCCGTTTTCCACCGCGGTTTTAACCGCCGCCTTGTCGATGTCAATGCCGACCGCCGAAGCGGCGCCGAGCAAGAGGGCGGCTACGGACAGAATGCCGCTGCCGCAGCCGACATCCAAAACGCGGCTGCTTGTTTTGACGAGGTCCTCGAGCGCTTCCAAACAAAGGCTCGTTGTCTCGTGGCTGCCGTTGCCGAAGGCGAGGCCCGGTTCGATGTTTAAAACCGTCCGCCCTTCCGGGCATTCGGCCTCTTCCCAAACCGGGCGGATAAACAGTTTTTTGCCGACGGGGAACGGTTTGAAATAGGCCTTCCAGTTGTTCTCCCAGTCCTCGTTTTTGCATGGTACGGTTTCCGCCCTCAACGCCATGCCTTCCGCCGCGAAACGTTCCGCGAGAAAAGCGATTACACTCTCCGGGTTCTCCTCCGGCGACAGATAAATATGGATGATTCCTTTTGACCGGTCCTTGCCGAGCAGTTCTTCGTCAATCAATCCTACGCGGGCGATGGCGTAGATATCGTTTTCCACATCCCGGTAGTCCTCAATATAAATCCCCTGTGACGAGGCCATCTGCGCGATATCGCCCGCTTCATCCAAATTGTCTGCGTCGACGATTATCCGGATATCGGTCCAATCCATAGGCAATCCTTCCGTGATGCTTTTCGGCGGTTTTAATACTTGTTGTGCACATCCTCGGCAAAACACAGCAGGTCTTTGATTTCCAGAACCCTGCCGTCGTCCAATACGGCTTTGCCGTTCATTCTTCCGAAAACTTGATGCTGGTCGGTCAGAATCACTTTCAAATCGATTTTGGCGGCCCTGTCAATAATGGGCATAAAGTCCGTTTCAAAACGCCCGTCACTTGAGGTGAATTTCCACGGCTTTATGTAACTGTCCGGCGGGATGTGGAAGGTGATGTCGTCGAGTTTGTGCGCCTTCCCTTCATAAAACAGCACATTTTCCGACGCAGCGGTCGTCGTGCCGAAGCCGTAGCCGATGTTGAAGCCGAACGGCTTGCCCTCAACGAGGCCGCTGCCCGAGCCCCAGTACCAGATGTTGTCATAGGTCCAAACGCCGCGCCCCCAGTCCAGGGTGCCGAAATCGGTTTCGGGGTTAAACACAAAATCTTTGCCGTCGAAATTGATTTTTCCGCTCGCCCTCATGCAGTTGATCTTTTGATTGTAATAAAAAGCGTTCTTTTTATCCGACCAGGGCGTGGCGATGACAATGGTATCCATATCCGGCTCATCGAGCGTAATGTCGCAATAAAATGTTTTCGTGCCCGAAAAATCCTTAAATTCGCAGTTGATTCGCCGCTTGCCCGGCGTCACAATGAACTGAACATCCAACTTTTTATCTTTGTATACGGTGTTGCCGGAGGATGAGGAGGAGGGCAGCCCGAACTTTCCCATAGGCAACGGCTTGATAAGGGTCTTGGTGATTTCCTTCGGCGTTTCAAAATCAAAGAATGTAACCGAATTCAAGCCGATATACCCCAAATCCGATACCGTGAACGCCGCCCCGAATTTTTCGGAAAGTACGATGTAGTAATCCCATTCCTTAATCCGGTACTTCGGCGCTTTTATGGCCTTGCGGTCATAAATCTGAACCGGCCTTCTTGACCATCCCGGTTCTCGCAGGCTGCCGTCTTCTTTGAGCAAGGGTTTTCTTGATGTTACTTCATGGTTTCTCATTTCTTTTCCTCCTGTCTGTCAAGCAATTCGGCCTTCGGTTTCGTTTCTTTCCGTCCGTGGTTATAGAGCATCCGGTTATCCAAAAACCATTGTCTTCCCGTAAAGTCCTTGCTGCCGACTTCACTGACCGCTTGTGAAATGGCATATATCCTTGAATCCAACAGGTCAAGTTGGGAAAGGATGTCGGCTTCCAAAAACATCGGGCGAACGGCCGCGCCGTAATCCGGCTCGCCGTGATGCGAAAGAACCATATGCTCGAGCAGCGTCAGAAGTTCCGGCGGGGTACCCAGCCGGGTGCCGATTCTGTCGACAGCCATCGCTCCCCTGGCGATATGGCCCACCAGGTTGCCGTCCGTCGTGTAGCCCGACGCGATGCCGGTTTCGGGTACGATGAATTCTTCCGTTTTCGCGATGTCGTGCAGGATGACGCCGGCATACAGCAAGTCCGCGTCAACGGAAGGATACAGTTCGCTCACGCTTTGGGCCAGCCGCAGCATGGTCAGCATATGGTACAGAAGCCCTCCCCGGACCGCGTGATGGAGTTTGAAAGCAGCCGGCCAGTAAACCAGTTTCGGTTTATATTCCTCCAGAACGGCGGTAACAAGTTTTTTCAAATGGGCGTCCACGAAAACTTCGACGGTTTTCAGAACTTCCGCAAGCATTTCCTCGCCGCTGTACTCGGCGCTTGGCACAAAATCCTCGGGTTTTACATCGTCGGAGGGAATGGTAAGGCGAATCTTTTCAATTCTCAACTGGTCGGCATCGTTGAAAGGCGTTACGGTTCCCCTGACTTTAACCAACAGGCCGGTTTGAAACATACCGTGAAATTCTTCTTTATAGTCCCAGAGTTTGGCTGTAATTTCCCCCGATTTATCCGCCAGAACCATATCGAGGTAGGGGACACCTTTGATATTTATTCTCTTTTCCAGTGCTTTAATCAGACAGAAGCCCTCAACACCGCCGTTTTTATTGAAAGGGGTAAGGTTCATAAACGCCTCCAGGTCGATTGTATTATGTTTTTTGCCGGATATAGCATACCATATTTAACGGGATAAAACAATAATCGCTCCGGTACTTGACAATTTCAGTCAAAATGATAAACTGAAAACAGCAACTCGGGGCGGGGTGCGATTCCCCACCGGCGGTGATAGTCCGCGAGCCGTAAAAACGGCTGACCCGGCGAAATTCCGGGACCGACGGTACAGTCCGGATGAGAGAGTATGCGCTTGTTGGAAGTGTGTATGGCCCCGTGATTTGCCACGGGGTATTTATTCTTTTTGGGAGTGGTTTCGGGTGGAAAAGAACGTCAAACTCAACAGTATCAAAATTGCCCAGATGGCTATGCTTACGGCAATATCTGTCGTGTCGCTGTATACCATTCCGCTTTGGTCAATATTTCCGGCCGCTTCCTTTTTGCAGTATGACGTGGCGGATGTGCCGGTTCTTCTCGGCACAATGCTTTTCGGACCCGGTGCCGGTTTGATGATTCTGCTTGTTGTCAGTGTTATTCAAGGCCTCACCATCAGCGCGCAAAGCGGATGGGTCGGGATTGTCATGCATTTTTGCGCTTCCGGGGCTTTGGTTCTTGTGTCCGGCCTTATCAATAAAAAATGGAACAACTGGCGGGGGCTTGTTGCCGGGCTTGCTTTGGGTGCGCTGTCAATGACGGCTGTCATGATCCCTTTGAATTTAATCTTTACGGTTCACTTTCTCGGCGCGCCGCTTCAGGTTGTCAAAGATATGCTCGTCCCGTTTATCATTCCTTTCAATCTGATAAAAGGCGGGTTGAACGCCGCGATTTCCGCCGCGCTCATTTACCCCATTAAAAACATACTGAAAAAACTTCGCTTGATCTAAAAAAATGAACAGTATATAAACTTTACCCCGCGTATCTTGACGAAAAGAAACGGGCAGGTATATAATAGGTACAACAATTCAATATTTCCTTATAAAGAGCGGCTGAGGGACAGGCCCTGTGAAGCCCGGCAACCTGTATTTATCAAGGTGCCAAATCCTGCGGTGTTAACCGAAAGATAAGGTGTTAAAAGCGCCCGCCGGTTAAGCCCGCGAGCGTTATTTTATTAAAAAAGGAGAAATACTGCCATGGCGCGCCATTTGTTTACATCCGAATCCGTAACGGAAGGGCACCCGGACAAAATCTGCGACCAGATATCCGACGCCGTCCTTGACGCTATTCTAGAGCAGGACAAAACGGGGAGAGTCGCCTGCGAAACCTGCTGCACCACCGGCATGGTGCTTGTGATGGGTGAGATTTCGACGAGCTGCTATGTCGATATTCCGAAGATCGCGCGGGAAGTGATCTGCGATATAGGGTATGACAATGCCGAAAAAGGCTTTGACGGCAACACCTGCGCTATTTTAACATCCATCCATGAGCAATCCGCGGATATCGCCTTGGGTGTTGACCGGCAGGGAGCCGGCGACCAGGGCATGATGTTCGGGTTTGCCTGCAACGAAACCGAGGAACTGATGCCTCTTCCGATTTCACTCGCCCACAAGTTGGCCCGCCGCCTGACCTTGGTCCGAAAGAACGGAACGCTGACGTATCTCCGGGCAGACGGCAAGTCACAGGTCACCGTCGAGTATGACGAGAATGACAAACCGTTGAGGGTCGATTGCGTCGTCGTTTCCTCGCAGCACAGCGCGGCCGTCGAACTCGATACGATTCGGGCCGACATTATCGAGCATGTTATCAAGCCTGTTATTCCTGCTGAACTTATGGATGAGCATACCGTTATCTATATCAACCCGACCGGCCGTTTTGTCACAGGCGGCCCGCAGGGCGACAGCGGCCTGACGGGGCGCAAAATTATCGTCGATACTTACGGCGGCTATTCCCGCCACGGCGGCGGGGCGTTTTCCGGAAAGGACCCGACCAAAGTGGACCGCTCCGCGGCCTACGCGGCGAGATACGTCGCTAAAAATGTAGTCGCCGCGGGTCTTGCCAAAAAATGCGAGGTGCAGCTGGCATACGCCATCGGCGTTGAGCAGCCGGTCAGCGTCATGGTCGACACATTCGGCACAGGCGTCATTGCCGACGAAACTTTGGGAAAAATTATTACCGAGCAGTTTGACTTATGCCCCGCTTCCATTATCGAGTATCTGCAGCTCCGGCGCCCCATCTACCGCGCGTTGGCGGCGGCAGGGCATATGGGCAGGACCGATATCGGCGTTACCTGGGAGAAAACCGATCGTGCCGCCGACCTTCGGAAGGCCGCCGGTCTTGCCGAGTAACCGTCTTTTTTGATTTGCGCGTCAGCCCTCTTTTATTTTAAAGGGGGCTTATCCTTTTTTTACCCGAATCAGGTATATGGCGACCTCCCTCCGGCATAGACTTTTATAAGAAGCGAATGGGGGGACAGCGGTGGAAAGCGAGAAAAGTTACACAAGGGCGGGCAGAGACGAAAGGAATTACAGCCGCCGGCGAACCGGGGAGAGAACGCGCTCCGGCGCGCGGGTTGCCGAGCCGGATTATCTTGTCCGTCTGATCGTTGTTCAATCGGTCGTTTGCGCCGCGGCTCTCCTTGTCGTGTTTCTGGTGGGGAAAGCAAGCCCGAATTCCCTCAAACAGATCAAAGAGCGATACGATAAAATCATGCTCACCGACATGACCGCCGGCGAGGTAGTGGCCGCTTTGAAGGAAATGTCGGGCTTTGTGTTTCTGCCGGCTGACGAATGGAAGACAGGCGCAAACCAAGAAAAAACCGGCGCGAAGGCCGATGATGACAAAAGCGGCGTAACCGGCGAAAGCGAAGTTGAGAGTACCGGGAGTGCCGACGAACAAGAGCAAGAGACGCAAGCCGCGGAAAATACCGATGAAACGAAGCAGGACGGGGCGGGCGGTGAAGATGAGACCGTCTCCGCCGCGTCCAAAAACGCGTCGTTCGCTCCGTATTACATAACCGCTTCAATCACGACGCCTCTGCGGGGGAAACTGACATCCGGTTTCGGCTACAGGGTGCATCCCGTTACCGGCGTATACGGTGTCCACACGGGTATCGACATCGCCGCGGACGAGGGAGAAAAAATAGCCGCGGCGTTTTACGGAACAGTCAAAGAAACCGGTGTCGGTAAACTTTCCGGCAAATATATCATTCTTGAGCACAAGGACGGGTTCGAGACGGTTTACCTCCACTGCTCCGAAATCATCGCCCGGGAAGGCGAGCGAATCCGGCAGGGTGAGACGATCGCTCTTGTCGGCGCGACAGGCGAGACGACCGGGCCGCACCTCCACTTTGAAATCCGGATTAACGGTATCCGCTGCAATCCATCCCGTGTTATCAGCGCCGATGATATTCAGGTATGAAAACCCCCGCGTTAAAGTCGGCTTTTCGTTTGCCGCCGCTGTGGCCCTGCTGTTTGTCTTCGACAAAAGCGGAACGGCGCCCATCGCTGTCGCCGCCTGTATCGCCCATGAATGCGGGCACCTTCTTCTCCTGATGATTTTCGGTGAAACGCCCGACGAAATATCTTTTGAGATGTTCGGCATGGCCATCAAACGCTCCGGCAACTGCCGTCTTTCCTTGCGGCAGGAAGCGGAGACTGCGTTAGCGGGGCCGATAACCAATATAGCCATCGCCGCGGTTACCGCGTGCGCCGGGCAGGTCTTTGGGAATACGAACATGATCAGGCCTGCCGCGCTGAATCTGGGCATCGCGGTTTTCAATTTGCTCCCCGTGGAGCCTCTTGACGGCAGCAAAGTGCTGTATTATATACTATGCCTGTTTTTTGAGCCGGAAAAGGCGGACCGGGCGGTCCGGACTGTATCTCTCGCCGTGCTGCTGCCCTTGGCCGCGGCCGGTTTTTTTGTGCTTATTCGAAGCGGCTACAACTTCACGCTGCTGATTGCGGCCGCTTATTTGATCGCATTGTTTATAAAATTAAAAGATCCTTCCTGAAAAAGAAGCGTTGTTGATACTTTTGGGATAGTATAGTAAAATAAAACGAATACAAAAAAGCGGGGTATGGCATGGACAAACTTCTGTTGGAACGAATACTCGGCAAGGTGCAGAAACCGAGCCGTTACACCGGCGGGGAACTCAACAGCGTCGTTAAGGATAAAAAAAGCGTTTCGCTTCGCTTTGCCTTTTGCTTCCCCGACACATACGAAATCGGCATGTCCCATTTGGGGATGAAAATTCTGTATTCTTTGATAAACGCCCGGGAAGACGCCTGGTGCGAGCGGGTGTTCGCCCCCTGGACCGACATGGAAGAGGCAATGAGGGAAAACGGCCTGCCTCTTTATGCCCTCGAAAGCGGCGACCCCGTCGCCGGGTTTGATATCCTCGGCTTTACGCTGCAATACGAATTGAGCTATACCAATGTGTTGAATATGCTCGACCTGGCGGGGCTTCCCGTCCTGGCGGCCGACAGAGAGGCGCTCGCCCCGCTTGTCATCGGCGGGGGTCCGTGCGCCTGCAACGCCGAGCCCGTCGCCGATTTTTTTGACCTGTTTGTTCTGGGCGAGGGGGAGGAAGCGCTCCCCGAACTTCTCGATTTATACAACCTCCACAAACAGCGCGGTTCAACGAAAGCCGAATTCCTGCGGGCAGCCGCGCGAATTCAAGGGGTGTATGTGCCTTCGCTGTATGAGGTGAGTTACAGCCCCGGCGGCGCGGTGGCGGCGATAACGCCCCGCGAAGGCGCGCCGGAAAAAGTCAGGAAACGAATCATCCGTGATTTGGACGCGGCGTTCGCTCCGGAAGAACTTGTGGTTCCGTTCATCGAAACCGTGCACGACAGGGTGACGGTCGAGGTTTTCAGAGGCTGTTCGCGCGGCTGCCGCTTTTGCCAGGCCGGTTTTATTTACAGGCCGGTTCGAGAAAAAAGCGCGACGGTGGCCGACAACCAAAGCCGCCGTCTGTGCGAAAACACGGGTTACGACGAAATCTCCCTGTGCGCGCTTAGCGCGAGCGACTACTCCGGTTTGGAGGAACTGCTCGACAGGCTCCTGGATTGGTCAAAGGATGAGATGGTCAACATCTCTTTACCGTCTCTGCGCATCGACAATTTCTCCGCCGAACTTCTCGAAAAAACAGGCGCCGTCCGGCAAAGCGGCCTGACATTCGCGCCCGAAGCCGGCACGCAAAGACTGCGGGATGTCATCAACAAGAACATCGGCGAGCACGAGGTGCTCGCGGCGGTCAGGAAGGCCTTTGAAGGGGGCAAAACCTCCGTCAAACTTTACTTTATGATCGGCCTGCCGGCGGAAACCGATGAGGATATCGAAGGCATCGCGGCGCTGGCACAAAAGACTGTCGACGAGTATTACGCCAACCCCGGCAAGCCGAAGGGCAGAAGCGTCAATGTCGGCGTCAGCGTCTCGACCTTTGTCCCCAAGCCGTTCACTCCGTTCCAATGGGAACCGCAGGACACGGTCGAAACAATCAGCCGGAAACAGGCGCTGCTAAGAAACAGTGTCACCACCCGCAAAGTGTCCCTGAACTTTCACAAGGCGCAGCCGAGCTTTTTGGAGGCGGTGTTCGCCCGGGGCGACAGGCGGCTTTCCCACGTGATTGAAACCGCGTGGCGAAACGGCTGCCGCTTTGACGGCTGGGACGAGCTGTTTCAATTTGATGTGTGGCTCGCCGCGTTTGACGCCTGCGGCCTTGACCCGGCGTTTTACGCCAACCGCCGGCGGGAGTATGACGAAATCCTGCCGTGGGACCATATGGATTACGGCGTCAGCAAAGCGTTTTTGATCCGTGAAAACAAAAACGCCCAAGCCGGCGTCACCACACCGGGCTGCCTCGAACATTGCGCCGGCTGCGGCGCGAATACGCTTTGCGGAGGTGATCGCTGTGCGTTCTGAAGACTGCCGCCGCCTGCGGGTCTGGTTTGCCAAATCGGGCAGGGCTGCCTATATATCCCATCTCGACTTGAACCGCTGTATGACAAGGGCGGTTCGGCGGGCCCGCCTGCCTTTGTGGTATACCGAGGGGTTCAACCCCCATCCATACATCACCTTTGCCCTGCCGCTGCCTTTGGGGCAGGAGGGTGAAGCCGAACCGATGGATATCCGAGTGGAAGGGGATATGGAGCCCGAAGAAATCAAAAACCGCCTCGCGGCGGTTATGCCGGAGGGCCTTTCTGTCACCGGCGTGGATACCCCCCGGCTGGAACCAAAAGAGATAGGCTGCGCGGAATATGAAATCGTTCTGGATTTTGCGAATGAGGCCGAAGCGCGGCTCTTTGCGGAAAAGGCCGCTGAGCTTATCAACAACGAAGAACTGACCGCCGGGAAGCCCGGAAAACAAGGCGGAAAAAAGGTGATGAAGCAAGTCGCGCTGTCCGCGTATATACGCGAACACAGCCTTGCGTGTGAACAAAACCGCGTCTGCCTCAAAGCGACCCTGGCCGCCGGGAATACGACGAATTTAAATCCGGATTTATTGCTCGATAGCCTGCGCCACGCCACCGGGCTCGAGGAAGCCAACAAAAGAATCGTTCGAAAACGGCTGCTGACAGCCGATTTTCAAGCGTTTCGCTGATTAGATTTTTACAGAGGATTCGAGTGATGGATAAGACACAAGAAATCAAAAAAGTCGCCATTATCGGGCTCGGCGCCATCGGGGTGCTCGTCGGCCACCGTTTTTCAAAAAAAATGCCCAAAGAGGATCTGCGGATTATCGCGGATGAAGAGCGCGTCGGGCGGTACATAAGAGAGGGCGTTTTCAGCAATGGCGAGCGCTGTGATTTCCAATATGTCTTGCCGTGTGAAGAAACGGGGCCTGCGGACCTGGTCCTCTTCGCCGTCAAATTCACCGCGCTCGAAGAAGCGATCAAAGCGGTTCACAATCAGGTCGGGCCCCAAACGCTTTTGCTGTCGCTCCTCAACGGCATTACAAGCGAGGATGTCATCGCGCGAACCTACCCGCGTGAGCAAATTGTGTATGCCGTTGCCCAGGGGATGGATGCCGTGAAGGAAGGCGGCCGCTTGACATACCTCAACGCGGGCAAGGTGTTTATCGGGGACGAAATCCCCGGCCTGATGTCTTCCAAGGTTAAAAGAACGGCTGCGTTTTTTGAAAAAACGGGCTTGCCCTATGAAATCGCGGGGAATATCAAGCGGCAAATCTGGAACAAGTTTATGCTCAATGTCGGCATCAACCAGGCCGTGGCGGTGTTCGGGGCGCAGTATTCGGACGCGCAAAACGAAGGCCCGGTCAGAGACACCATGCTCGCCGCCATGCGGGAGGTCATTCCGCTCGCTCAAAAGGAGGGCGTCGATTTGTCATACGGGGACATTCCCTATTGGCTGGACATCATCGATACCCTTAACCCGCAGGGAAAGCCTTCCATGCGCCAGGATGTTGAGGCGAGGCGGCTCAGCGAGGTGGATATGCTTTCGGGCGCCGTGCTGGAAATGTCAAACAAGCATGGCGTCAAGTCGCCCGTTAACGAGATGCTTTATCAAAAATTGAAGGCTATCGAAACCGATTATTGATATGACTCAAAAAAATACCGCTCCGCCGTTCGGACGGGGCGGCTTTTCATAACCCGATTATTTAAGCTGCGCGCAGGCAGTCGGCCTTCATCTTCTCAAACGATTTTATAAATGATTACAAGAACTTGGTGAAAAAACATGGGGCCGCGGCAAACGCCGCAGCCCCCGGGAACGATGAATTTATCCGACCAGATAAGCCTTTCGGACTTCGTCGCTGCTGGCGAGTTCCCTGCCCGTGCCCGTCAGGGTGATTTTCCCGGTTTCGAGAACATACGCCCTGTCCGCAATGGAAAGCGCCATTTGCGCGTTTTGTTCCACAAGCAAAATGGTCGTGCCGTTTTCATGCAGTGTTTTGATTATCTCAAAAACCTGCTGTACCAGTATGGGCGCGAGGCCCATGGAAGGCTCGTCGAGCATCATCAGTTTCGGTTTGCTCATCAGACCCCGGCTCATGGCCAGCATTTGCTGCTCCCCCCCGGACAGCGTGCCGGCTATTTGGCGGCGCCGCTCTTTCAGCCGCGGGAACAGTTCGAACACATGCTCGATCGATTGGGCGATCGTAGATGAGGGTTGTGTGAACGCGCCCATTTCCAGGTTTTCCTCCACGGTCATTCGCAGAAAAATCCGCCGGCCTTCCGGAATGTGCGCGATACCCCTGTGAACAACCAAATGCGGCGCGACACTGTTCAGGCTCTGCCCGCAAAAAACGATGCTTCCCGTTTTGGTGCGCAACAGGCCGGAGACCGTTTTGAGTATGGTCGATTTTCCCGCGCCGTTCGCGCCGATGAGCGAAACGATTTCCCCTTTGTTGACCTCAAAGGAAACGCCCTGTATGGCGTGGATAGGGCCGTAATAGACATTGATATCGGTAACGCTAAGCATTCTCCTGCCCCTCCTTTTTACCGAGATAGGCCTCGATAACCGCCGTATTGGATTTGATTTCATCCGGGGTGCCTTTGGCGATGATCTTGCCGTAGTTGAGCACCGCGATGCCTTCGCATATACCCATGACGAGCTTCATATCGTGCTCAATAAGAAGGATGGCAATTTGGTAAGTGTCACGGATTTTTACAATGTTCTCCATGAGCTCGGCCGTCTCGGTGGGATTCATGCCCGCGGCCGGCTCGTCAAGCAGCAGAATGCTCGGGTTCGTCGCGAGCGCTCGTACAATTTCAAGCCGTCTTTGCGCGCCGTAAGGCAGCGCGCCGGCCTTGACCCCGCCCAAATCCTGCATATTGAAAATCGAGAGCATATCCATCGCTTTTTCACGCGCGTTTCTTTCGCCGCGCCAATAGGCCGGCAAGCGTAAAATAGCGGTGGGCGTGTGGTAAGCGATGCTGTGGTGCAGACCGACCATGACGTTTTCGGCGACGGTCATGTCGCGAAAGAGGCGGATGTTTTGGAAAGTGCGCGCCATACCGGCCCGGCAAACCTGGCTGGTGTTCATACCGGAGGTATCCTTATCGCCAAGCAGAATTGTGCCGCGGCTGGGCTGATAGACTTTCGTTAAAAGGTTGAATACGGTCGTTTTGCCCGCGCCGTTGGGTCCGATGAGCCCGGCAATTTCCGTTTTGCCGATAACAAGATTGAATTCATCGACCGCGACAAGGCCGCCGAAGTCAATACCGAGGTGGATGGTTTCCAACACGGGGCGGTCTTTGACATCCCTTTCGGGAACCATTCCCCGGCTGGGTACGGGTACGAGATTACTCATGCTTCCCGCCCTCCTTTTCGAATTTCTTCGAGGCATTGCCGTTGAACCTGCCAATCAGGGTGGAAAGCGAGAAATCGTAGTTGCCCATCAGGCCGGTGGGTTTGAAAATCATAACAATCACCAGCAGCAGGGAATAGGCGATCATGCGGTATTCCGAGAAAGCCCGCAGCACTTCCGGCAAAGCGGTCAGCACCGTGGCGGAAATTACGGAGCCCGCCATGGAACCCATACCGCCGAGCACGACCGTCACCAGAATCTCTATGGACTTCATAAAACCAAATGAGGAAGGGCTTAATACGCCCAGGTAACCGGCGTACAAAGCGCCGGCGACGCCGGCGAAAAAGGCCGACACCGTGAACCCGAGGGTTTTGTAATAGGTGGTGCTGATGCCGCAGGCTTCCGCGGCGATTTCGTTGTCACGAACGGCAAGCGTCGCGCGGCCGTGGCGGGATTTTATATAGGTGTAAATCACAAAGCAGGTGATCGCCACACACAAAAAGGTGTTAAAAAAGTTGGTGGTTTTGGGAATGTTTTTGAGTGACGCCGCGCCATAGGTCAGCTTGAAGCCCAGCACATCGTCAATGTTCAGCAGAACCACGCGTATAATTTCCCCGAATCCCAGAGTAATAATCGCCAGATAGTCGCCTTTCAGGCGAAGCGCCGGGATTCCGATAAGAAAACCGATAAAGGCCGCCATCAAACCGCCGATTAGAATGCCGAAGGGAAAAAGAGCCTCCGGCGGCAGTATGGTAACATTGCGCATGAAAATGGCCGATGAGTACGCTCCGAGCGCCATAAACCCGGCGTGCCCCAAAGGCAGTTGGCCGAGAAAGCCGGTGGCGAGGTTTAACGATAAAGCAAGAATGATGTTGATACCGCACAAAAGAATGACCTTCGTATGGTACATCGAAACGGCGCCGGAGCCGATGACTTTCGTGCCGCCTAAAAGCAGCGCGGCAAAAAGCGCCGTGTTTATCAGGTATCCGAACCGGACGGGTATTTTACGAGTGTTTTTATTCAAGCCGGCCACCCCCTAAACCTTTTCCTGCAGGTTGCGCCCGAGAATGCCGGTCGGCTTGACAATGAGCACAATGATAAGAATGGCAAACACCATCGCGTCCTTCCAAACAGAAAGTCCGAGGGCGGTGGCGCCCGCTTCCGCCAGGCCGATGCAAAATCCGCCGATCATAGCCCCCGGTATGGAGCCGATACCGCCTAAAACCGCGGCGACAAATGCTTTCAATCCGAGCATGGAACCCATGGTCGGGGAGGCTTGCGGGTAAGCGGCGCAATACAGGACGGAACCGATGCCGGCCAAAGCCGAACCCACCGCGAAGGTGAAGGTTATTGTTTTATTCAGGCTGATGCCCATCAGCTGCGCCGTGCCCGTGTCTTCCGAAACGGCTCGCATGGCTTTGCCCATCTTGGATTTTTTAATCAGCAGGTTCAGCAGGATCATCGCCACGACGGAAACAAGCAGCGTGACGATGGCCGTGCCGCTGAGACTGACGGAACCCACCGACACGGAGGGCATATCGAATATTCTCGGCACAGGCCGCGCGCCCGCGCCGAAAACCAGCTGCGCGAGATTCTCCAGCAAAAAGGAAATACCGATGGCGGTAATCAACAGCGATAGGCGGGGAGCCTGGCGCAGCGGCGTGTAAGCGACCTTTTCGATAACAACGCCGAGCACCGTACAAGCCGCGACAGCCGCGATGACCGCGAGAACCGGCGTCTGCCCGAAATTCACCATAAACAGCCACGCGGTGTAGGCGCCCACCATGATAATATCGCCGTGGGCAAAGTTAAGTAAAAGAATAATGCCGTAAACCATGCTGTATCCGAGCGCGATAAGCGCGTATACGGAGCCGGTCTGCAAACCGTTCATTATCTGGTTTACGATTGTAGAAAACACAGACACATCCTGTCATCCTTTCCGAGGGAACTCGCGGGCTTGTTTTGCCGGATTGAAGTCTGCCTTGTGCGGTCTCGCAACAGCACAAGGCAGACAGGTTCATTTTTTCCTTCCGGTACAGAGCCGGGCGGTATTAATAGATACGGTCAAAGGCTTCCTTGCCGTTTTCGAGTTTGATCACAACAACGGGTTTGATCGGGTTGTTGTACTCATCAAAGGTATAGCCTTCGGGGCTGGTGATTCCCTTAATATCGTTGCTGTTGTCGCGAATGGCGTCAATGACCGCCTGTTTGTATTCGTCCGAGCCGGCTGTTATGTCGTCTTTCCCTTCGACGACTTTCAGGGCGTTGCAAAGGACCATGGCCGCGTCATAGGCAGTCGCGGAAAACATGTTCAGCGTCTCCTCGCCGTATTTGGCTTTGTACTCGGCCTCGAAAGCCTTGATATCATCGTTCGCGCCCGAGGCGTAGCCGGAGGTAAATACGCAGCCTTCAAGGTCGGCGGCGGAAGCGTAGTCTTTAACACCGGCCCAGCCGTCGCCGCCAAGGAACGGGACGTCAATTCCGGCTTCACGGGCCTGGGTCACGATGAGCCCGATATCCTGATAATAGTTGGGGCAGAATACCACGTCGGGGTCCTTGGCTTTGATGTTAGTCATCTGGCTTTTAAAGTCTTTATCGCCCTTGGAATAGCCTTCCTCCTGGACGATCGTGACACCGAGGGCCGCGCATTTCGCTTTGAACGCGTCTTTCAGGCCGATGGCGTAGTCGTTGCCGGTTTCTACAATGACAGCCGCTGTTTTGGCCTTAAAAACATCCGCGGCGTAATCGGCCATCTTTTCCCCCTGGAAGGGGTCGATAAAGCAGGTGCGGAAAACGTTTTTGTTGACTTTGCCGCTGTCCGCGTCATAGGTTACGGCCGCGGCGGTGGCGGAGGCGGTAATCATGGGCATGTTGATGGGGTTGGCCTCCGCGACGACGGCAAGGGTGTTGCCCGTCAGAACATCGCCGATGAGCCCCGCAATGCCTTCGTCGACCATTCGGGTAAAGGCGTTGACGGACTCCGCGTCATCGCCCTTGTTGTCGTAGGCGACAATCTCGATCTTTTTACCGTCGATGCCGCCGGCTTCGTTAAATTTGTCAATGTAGAGAGTAGCGCCGTTTTTGACCGCAAGCCCGTAGACGGCATAATCCCCCGTGTGGCAGCCGAGAATGCCGACTTTGATAGTTTCCGCCTTTTCCTCTTTTGGTGTGCAACCGGCCAGAGTGCCGAGCGCCAGAACGAGTGCGATTGCAATGCAAAGAACTTTTTTCATGTGCTTTCTCCCTTCTGTCTTTTATTTCAACGGTTTGCCTGGCCAAGGCCCAACCGCTCGTGCCAAAAGAACACTTTTTGCCGGGCTGAGGTGATAAAGACCGGCCGGAAAAGCATATTATCATAAGTCATAGTACCATCGTTGCATATATTTGTCAATATTATATAATATATGTGAAATGATATTTCCGGTGTAACAATCAAAGCGCGCGAACATTAAAAATCCGAGTAAAATATTCGAGTAACTTGCAAAGTTAAATTCCACTTTTAGGGCAAGAAGCGGAAATAAGTTTCGCGACAAATTCCGGTTGCAAAGTTGCGAGAGTAGAATCCAGTTATGGTAGAATAAAGGTGTGTACGGACCAAA
>Ga0209723_1002071_pt1 | contig 28494 bp, 30 predicted proteins | sample BiotimSIPDNA_2_FD_185750 | JGI IMG/M metagenome (GOLD analysis project Ga0209723, IMG submission 185750) | Anaerobic biogas reactor microbial communites from Washington, USA - Biogas_R2 time_0 SIP DNA (SPAdes) (version 2) | ecosystem: Engineered > Bioreactor > Anaerobic > Unclassified | place...
TTTGCCAGTGTGTCGATTTTCGAGAAAACACCCATTTCGGAAGCGTTTTCACAAGAGTTCGACAAAACACAAAAGAGCGATTATGATAACCAATTGTTATTATTCAACTTATAACCGGACAGTAGTGAACAAATATATATTATTTACGAATTTATTCTTATGGATTCATGTTTTTAACGTCTATACAATGAGAAAGTTGGAGTTTTTTTGGTAATATTAGGTTTATAAAGTGGTATATGGGAAATGTCATCTTAACCTTAATCAGCAATCAGGATAGTAAGTCCATAGCTTCAGGAGAATTCCATGTGAATTCTTCCGACTATTACGAAGTACAAATGCAGGTGTTCCAAGTTTAATGGAAAATGATATGACTAAGCCAAGGGTAGTTGAGACTGATACAGGAATACAGGGATTCGATGTTGAACTTTTTGACCAGTTGGCAAGAAGGCTGCGTGACAAAGGCTGGCATGAAACAGACATGATGATAAAAACCGGAATCAATTCGGGCATGGCTCTTGAAATCGGTTCTGGTCCGGGTTATGTAGGACTCGAATGGCTCAAAAAAACAGATGGGACACAATTAAAAGGTCTGGATATAAGTACCGATATGGTAGAAGTCGCAAAACGAAATGCTAAAGAATATGGTTTTGAAAATAGAGTCGAGTATGTCATAAGCAACGCAGATAAAATGCCATTTGTCAATAATACTTTCGATTGCGTTTTCTCCACAAGCTCGCTGCACGAATGGTCCAGGCCTGAAAATGTATGTAATGAAATATTTCGTGTTTTAAAGCCTTCCGGAAAGTTTTGCATTGCAGACCTTCGCAGGGACATGAATCCGTTTATTATATTCCTTTTGAAGCTTTTTATTAAACCCAAAGAATTAAAACCGGGATTGATAAGTTCGATAAATGCCTCATATACCGCTTCGGAAATAGAACAGATACTTCTTAAAACAAATTTGAAATCATTCAATATTAAAAGTGGCCCAATGGGATTGAGTATAACAGGTGAAAAATTATGAAGATAAATCACTCGAACAAACTTTCGGGCACGACTTAATCGAATATAAAAAACGGGTAGGCGATGGTTATGACAGACATTAATAATCCCGGATTTCCCAAGTAAATCCGTGCAAAAAAGTAATTTGTTAGTATTGAGCCTGTGGATGCTGTTCATGGCAGTTTTGCTGTTAAGATTTGGGGAACCCAATGGGTGAAAGGCAGTGTCAAGGGTTTTTCGCACTTTCGTTATCGGTCTTTCATTGGTCGAGGGGTTTCCTCGTGCCTGCCACCCCATGGGGTGGAAAATATTATAGGTCTATCCGGCGATGCCCTCCACGATGGCTAACTGTTCCCGTTTGAATTCTTTTAGTCGATCCATGTTCATATAGCGCTTCAGACCCCATTGCTTTCCGGCGATGTGCCGCTGGCCGAGGACGCGACGATTCTCGACGTGGCCGCGCGGCTGGATTGCCCGTTGCGGGCGGGGTCTCAGTATAACGCCTTTTTCAGGGGTTTTCCGGAAAATATACAAAAGACAGCAACAAATAACGGCCAGAATTAATTCTCACACACCCTAAGCAGGTTGAACGGATTTTTGTGGATTATTTTGTGAAGGGATGTATGATGACACAGGATAATTTTCTTAGGAGAACTTTAGAGATGAATACTCTGGTTAAAATTGCCGTGGCCGCCGGGATCGTGGCCGGAGGGATTGTCTTTTCCGCATATCTATTATCGCGTTTTTATCTGACGGTCGAGAAAGAAAAGATCATCACCGTCAAGGGTCTGGCGCAGGAACGGATAACCTCGGACAAGGCCTCTGTTCGTGGGACAATTACAGTTCAGGCAAAAATAATTTCGGAAGGGTACAAGGAGCTGGCCGGGCAGATGGAAGATATTCGCGCCCAGCTCAAGACCGTCGGCGTGGGAGACGGCGAACTGAATGAAAATAATGTAGTGTTGAACAAGGTGTACAAGACAAACGAACATGGAAATATGACCAATGAGCTGGATTACTACGAGGTCTTCAAGTCGTTCGAGATCACTTCAAACGACGTCCACAAAATCGAGAAAGTAGCAATGACGCTGGGCGACCTTCTGATTAAGGATTTTGAGATTTCCATCGACGGGCCGTATTATTATGTGACCAGTATCGAACAGGCCAAACTGCGATTGCTGGGCAAGGCAACGGAAAACGCCTTTCAGCGTGCAAACTTGATCGCAGACAACAGCGGCGGCAAAACCGGAAAATTAGTCGAGGCCAGTCAGGGCATTTTTCAGATTACCGAGCCGGATTCGACGGAGGTGTCGGATTATGGGATGTACAGCATCAGCACGATTGAAAAGGATATCAAGGCGGTCGTCACGCTGAAATACAGGATTGAGGATTGAACGCTTTCTCCGCCCTGATCCATTGGGTTATTATTGGTTTGCAATCCAGTCGCCCGCCTGGCTGAGGGTTTCGAATACATGGCGTCCTTCGGGCAGGTCGTCCCGATGCCGTGTGCCGTGACCGGTGATGCCGACTTGCCGCATCCGCGCATCCAGCGCCGCATTGACCGCCTCGACCTGCGAGAGTGTGATCAGGCCTTTGGCGATGTCGTTTTGATTGGTGACGACAAAGAGGAGATAGTCTTTTTGAAGCTCAGTCAGCGTCGGGATGGTGTCGCTGAACAGGCAAATGTCGGCCGGATCGCTCAGGATACCGACATCCTCAATCAAGGTCCCGGCACGGTCTAAAAACACAGCCGGTCTTGGCATCACGGCCCTCGAAAATAGGGTAAATGTTAAACGTTAAATGTAGTGGCCGATGTCTTTGTCATTTGTACAGCCGGATTCTGATATTGTTTCGAATTTCGGATTTACGGCTGGGCGGCTGGCTCGCGCTGGGGTTGAGGGGGTTCTTTGCCGCCCAAGGCCACGGCCAGCCGGCGGTTCAGGTTGTGCGCATCATACTGGGCTTTCCAATCCAACACCGGCTGAAACTGCTCTTTTTGCAGACCGCTGAGTACATGCAGCGACATAAACCGCACCGGCCACTGGTCGTGGTTCAGATTGCCCGAGAGCGTCTGAATGAGGGCATAATCGGCCGGCAGCGACAAGGCGTCAATCGCCGACATCGTGTGCACGCGCAGGCGCCAGTTTTCATCCGTCAGGGCGCGCCGCACGGCGTCGGTCAGCAGTTCCCGCTCCACTTCGGTATGCGCATAACGCACCTGCCCGCGCGTCATCGCCTCGTGTTCGGCCAGCAGTCCGGCAAAGAGGGTAGCCGCCTGCATCTTCTGGCCTTCCTGCCCCCGCGCCAGCGCATCGAGCCGCTGGATCATAAACTCACGCGTCAGGCTCACGCCGCGCCGCCGAAACGACGCCGTGACCGGTGACGTGCCCGCCAAGGCGTTGGAAACCGTGCCGTCCTCGGCCACCACGGGATCCAGATACACCGTAAACTCCACCTCCAGAGAGGCTTGAGGATGAGCCATCAACAGTTGCCGCAGTTTGCCGGTGCGCAAATCCAGCGGCACAAACAGATGCTCGTTGGGCATAATCGGCTGGTTGGGTCGAAACCGCATCGACAGCAGATTCGGCAAGTCCATCGTGATATCGCCGCGTACCGCCGCGTCCACCCGGATAAACCCGGCCAGCATCGCCTCATCCTGAATCACCAGCGGCGCCGAGCTGTTATTCTCTAACACCAGCCGCGGGTCCAATTCAGCCCCATAAACCACCTCGCCGCCACTGAGTTGCAGCTTGGCCGCAAACCGCTGCTGCGGCTCAAGATACGCCGGCAACATCCGCGCGCCGAAAGTCTCGGTAAGCTGTTTTTCAATCTCCTGCGTATAGGCGGGCGAAAGGTATTCGGACCCCATATCGGCCAGCAGCGAACGCGCCTTCTCGGACTCAAACGTCTCCGGAGCCATGGCAATGGCACTGCGTAATAGATCAATCGCCTGCTGCGTTTGGTCCTGGCTGCGCCGCACCAGCGCCATCGTAATCGCCGCCGCCTGCTCGGTCGCGGCCGTCGCCTCGGCATACTGCGCGGCCAGCTCGTGCTGATCGTTGACGGCGAGCGTATAAGCAAAGATCGCCCGCACGCCGCTGCGGTCAGAAGCCTGGCTGAACGCCTGATTGCTCCAGGCCAGGGCATGGTCCGGGCGATCAAGGACAAAACTGTAAAACCACGCCAGATGCTCCGGCCAGATTGGCAGCGCAAGATCGGTCTGGCCGAGCATTTGTTCGGCGCGCTCGGCCGCCTGTTCGAGAATGCGGCGGGCCTGTTCGGGTCGTCCCAACTTGGCCGCGGCGCGTCCGGCCGCCGCTTCCAGCTTTATATCCAGCACTTCCGTATCGCGAAACCGCTCGGCCAGATCAAGACATTGTCCCACCAGACGCGGCGAATGATAACAGCTCATTATCCACGGCAAGTACAGACTCTGTCCCGCCGTCTGGTCAGGGTAGTGATAGCGAAACACGCGGTCAGTGTATTCGCACATTGCCGCCGCCTGCGGATATAACTCGACCTGCCGCAGCACATTCGCCATCCCCAGCGATCTGCCCAGATCGTAAGGATTGGCGTCCAGCATCCGTCGAAGCTGCACCGCCGCCGCCTCGGCGGAAACCACCCGGTCGCCGGCCGCATACACATCCTGCAGTGCCGCAAACGCCAATTGATTGTACGGATTGAGGTGATACGCCTGGTTCAGGCGATCCATCGCGCCGTCCATATCGGTTTTTTCCGCCGCCAGCAGCCCAAGCTGGGTCGCCAATTCCGACCCCAGCCAGGGACTGACCGACACATATCGCCGCAGCAAGGTGTCCAGCAGTACCTCCCGCTCCAGCCGCGTGTCCATCCGCGTCAGCATACACCGCAGCGCCGCCAGTGCTGCCTCGAGGTCATACTGCCGGCCCACGTACGCCCGCAGCGCCGCGGCCATCGCCTCCGAATAATCGGTTCGTCCCACACAGCTTTCGGCCCCAATGCGGAGCCGCTGCTCGGACGGCCGCGCTGCGGCGCGTTCCAGCGCCTCGGCCGCATCCAGAAAGAGCATCGCCGCGTCAATCGCGGTCGGGTCGGCGGCGACAATCTCCTGCGCCGTCTTGACAAAGACAGCCGCTGTCTGCGGCGAAAAACCAGTCTGCTGCTCCGCCCGGCCGTCGGCCGTCAATGTTGATAACCCCACCGCGATCACCGCCGTAAAAATGCAAACACTGTGCCTGACCATTAAGTGGCCTCCATAGAAGTTCCATCGTTGACCCATGCGTCGAACTCAGAAATCCGCCCTCTGTCTTCTGGTCTCTGACTTCTGACTCCCGACACCTGACCTCTGGCCTACCGCGTATGATAACCGAATTGCAGCACACGCGGCTGCGCCAATTTTTTGTAGTCTTCCAAATCCATTTGAATCGCAAGCTCGTGCGTGCCCGCCTGAAACAGAATTGACGTATCCTGTTCCATCGCCGCATCCATCAGCGTTTCCAGCCCGTACAGATGACCGAACGGCGGCTCGGAACCCAGCGTGCAGTCGTCAAACAGCCGGGCCATCTCATCCTCGTCGGCCAGCACGACCGAATCGGCCTTCAATTCCCGCTTAAGCGCATCAAAATCAATCTTGCAGCAGGCCGGCAGCACACACAGATAATACGTCTGATCGGCCCGCACCACCACGGGCTTGGCAACCGCCATTCCCGGCACATGTTCCTCGGATGCCATCTGCTGGGCGGTAAACGTTGGACGATGCTGACTGAGTTCGTAATGAATACCTTTGGAGTCCAGAAATTCAACCGCTTTCATAAGACACCTCCGTTTCATTGTCGTCATACAGTTCATATCGCTACACTATGCCTACGATTATACCCCACCGGCTGTTTTTCGTCAAATACCGAAATTCCCAGGATTCGAGCCGTTATGCCGCGCGAGGCAGCGGGGGGCGCGTCGAGGGCGGCATGGTGGTGGTGGGGTCGTCCGGTGTTTCGGCAGGATTTGCCGTCGGCTGCAACAGGGGCGGCAATCCCCAGGCCAGACGCGCCTTGTCGCAGCGTTCGTTGGGCAGGCCGTTTTCCCACGCCACGGGAAAATCGCGGCAGACCGAGGAACGGTGGTCGTAGATGCTGCAATAGATCTGCCGCCCGATCTCGCCGACCAGTGCGACGCAGCGGGGGGACGGGTCGTTGGTGCCCTTCATCACGCGGCGAAAGGCATTGAGTTGTTCGGTCAAATCGACCGGCACAGTCCCGCCGGCGTCGTCTGCCTCTGCCCAGTAAAACGACGCCCGGTACAGGGCACAGCAGGCCCCGCAGGTGATGCATGGATTTATAACTTCTTGTTCCATAGATATTTAGCTCACTCAAAAGGCGGTGTTCTGTGCGATTCCATGTTGCGTGTTCATTTCCTCAGGGCCGGTAGTCGCGATGGGCGGGGTGGGCGGCGAGGAATTCGACCAGCAACTTGATCGTGTTCTCTACGTCGTCCAGCGAGATGACCTCGACGGGCGTGTGCATATAGCGGTTGGGGATGCTGATCAGCGACGTGGCCGCCCCGCCGCGCGACAACTGCATCGCGTTGGCGTCCGTACCGGTCGGGCGGGCCTCGGCGGTAACCTGGTACGGAATCTTCTTCTGTTTGGCGATTTTGAACAGCAAATCTTCCATAACAGGGTTGATATTGGGGCCGCGATGCAGGATGGGGCCTTTGCCAAGTTTGACGTCGCCCATGCTCTTGGGATCCGTGTCGGGGTGGTCGCTGGCAAAGCCGACGTCGATGGCGATGCCCGCATGCGGATGCACCCGATAGGCTGAGGTGATCGCGCCGCGGAGGCCGACTTCTTCCTGCACGGTCGCTACGCCGATGACGGAGATGTTGAGCTTACGTTTCGACAGTGCCCGCAGCACCTCGGCGACGACGAACGCGCCGACCTTGTCGTCGGTGGCGCGCGAGACGACCTTGTGGCCGTTGAGCCGGCGGTACGGTACGTCCACCACCATCGGATCGCCGACGGAGACACGCTTTTCGGCATCCTTTTTATTGTCGGCACCGATATCGACCCAGATATTTTCCATCTCGACGGGTTTTTTGCGTTCTTCCGGCTTCATCTGGTGGATCGCCTTACGTCCGATAACACCAAAGACCTCGCCTTTTGGGGTGATGATCTTGACGCGCTGGCCGATCAAAAGCGACGGATCCATCCCGCCGATCTGTGCGGTATAAAGATAACCTTTGTCATCGATATGCGTAATCAACAGGCCGATCTCGTCGATGTGCCCGGCCAGCATAAACTTAAACTCCGCCTTGGGATTCAGCACCGCAAGCGTGTTACCGTGTACATCGGGCAGAAGTTCATCGACACTGTCTTTGACGTAGCCGCGCCAGCAGGCCGCGGCGGGCTGCTCATAGCCGGACGGGCTGGGCGATTCCAATAACGCTTTCAAAAAATCTTCGGATGTTTTGTTCATGGCACAGTCTTTCTTTTAGAAGGAAAAATCCTTATCGTAACTTCAAAAACGCCGCCGACTCCGTTATTACAACGCCCGCACGGGTCATCTGCTCAATCGCCTCTTCAAAGCCCGGCTGCGAAATCGACCGGACGGCGTCGGTCAGCACCACCGTCCTGAACCCCAGTTTGCGGGCGTCCAGTGCGGTATAGCGGACACAAAAGTCCCCCGCCAGTCCCGCTATGACAACGCAGCCGGTCGGGTGGTCTTTCAAGTGATCTTTTAAGTAGCCGCCCAATCCGGTCTTGCGGCGGTACAGATTATCGTAAAACGCGCTGTAGCTGTCAATAGCGGGGTCGATGCCTTTTCGGATGATCGCCGCGACGCGACGGGTGTCCAGGCTCTTGGCCAGCTCTGCCCCCCTGCTGCCCTGAACGCAATGATCCGGCCAGAGGATTTGCTCGCAGCCGTTCAGAGTGATCGTGTCGAACGGCTTTTTGCCGGGGTAATTGGACGCAAAGCTGCTGTGGTCCTGCGGATGCCAGTCCTGTGTGGCGACGACGAGGTCAAACTTCGGCTGCAAGCGGTTCAGCAGCGGGATGATCGCATCGGCGTCAGGAACCGACAGCGCCCCTCCATGCAAATAATCGTTCTGTATGTCCGTTATGATTAAAATGTTCATTGAAGCTGCGCCATCGCAAATTCAACCTTATTCGTCAGCAGCCCGCTGCTATATTCATCCATAAAAGCGCCTCGCTTTTTTGTGAATGCGTTCACAAACACAAAATATAAGACTAATATTCCAACGAACAACTCCGCTAAAAACAAAGCCGGGTGGCATCGGTTCTGCGCAGCAGACCGATGGGCGACCTATTTTGATTTTTACTTTGTCATTTTTATTTTTTCATTTTGATATTATATCTGCTATCGTATCAAACCCCGTCGCCGGCCATCAGGCCCATGCGTTCGGTGAGGCGATCAAACTCATCCAGCGAATAGTAATCGATGATGATGCGGCCACGATTGCCTTTCTTTTTGGGCTCGATGTTAACCTTGGTACCGAGAATGGTTTGTAATTGTTTTTCAAGGTCTATTATATATGATTCCTTCTCTTTATTTACCGGTGTGGTCTCCCGTTTACCTTCGAGGTAATGACGCACCAAGCGTTCGACCTCCCGCACACTGAGCCGCCCTGCCATCGCCCGATTGGCCAGCTTGCGGCGAAGCTCATCCGACGGCAAGGCCAACAGCGCCCGAGCATGCCCCATCGACAGTTGTTCATCAATGAGCATTGCTTGCAAGTCCTGCGGTAAATCCAGCAATCGCATATAGTTAGACACCACCGTGCGATCTTCACCCAGCTTTTGGGCCGCCTCGGTCTGGCTGAGCGAAAAAGATACAATGAAATTCTTGTATGCCTTGGCCCGCTCGATGGCGTTTAAGTCCGTGCGATGGATGTTTTCGATCAGCGCCAGCTCCAGCATTTCCTCATCAGTGGCTGATCGTGAGATGGCCGGGATTGTCTCAAGCCCGGCCTGCTTTGCCGCCCTGAAACGACGCTCTCCGGCAATGATTTCGTATTGATCGTCTATTTTTCGGACAATAATCGGCTGTATGACCCCATTTTCACGAATAGAATTGGTTAATTCGGTCAGATCGTCCTCTTTCCAGACGGTACGGGGCTGGTAGGGATTGGCTTTGATTCTCGCTAGCGAAAGCTCAATATGGCTCATCTGCATCCCGGTATCGGGCGGAAATGTGGATTTTTGTTCAGGGGTTTCCTGTACTGTAGCTGCCTGCGTCCGCGGTGCGGGGATTGATGCGGCCGGCCCCAAAAGGGCTTCAAGCCCCCTGCCGAGATGGGCACGCTTTACCTTTTTACTCTCCGACATAGTACCTCCGTGAATAAGGTTTAAAGTTTGTTAATGTGGCACGGGCTTCCAGCCCGTTAGAAAAAATCCGTAATATTAATGATATTCGGATGTTTTAATCAAAACACTGTAGAAAATCCAGAAGAAAACAGAAAATTTCTTCTGTTTCACGTGAAACACATAAATTATAGCAGTCAGAAAATTAATAACCACCGAGGACACTGAGGACACTGATTAAAAACTTATTCATCTTACAATCGGTGTCTTCGGCGTCCTCGGTGGTTAATTGATATCACAGAGGGTTGAGTTTTTGTTTCACGTGAAACAATCCGGCAGGGGGCTAATCCATATCAATGTGGGCCAATTGCGTGATACCGTACAACTGCATAATTTGCTGGTTGGTCTGCGAGATAAGGGCTTTCGGAATCACAACGGTAGGGGAGTCCAGTTCAAATTCAACCACGTGAAAAGGTGAATCTCCGGAATTGTTTATCGCCTCAAAAATGTCTCGAAAAGAACCTATCTTCTTTCCATTAAAAGACTTAACAACAAGTCGGCCAAGTTGCTGAAATCCCAGATTGGTTTCTGTCGGCAGCACATAGCTGAGCAGAACGATGTCGCTGCGTTCACTTGACGGACGAAAACCTTGTTCACCATAATATTGATATAGATGAGGTGGAACCCGGCCCTGCCATCCATCTCCCCACATCGTCAGATAATCACGGGTTAGCTTTTGAAACACAAACCCGGCCACAACAAGATACTCCGGCTGCCGGCCATACTCATAGTAGGGCACGAGCATCTCATCGGCCTTAATATCACGCACAACAACCTCGATTGTCTCCTCTTTTGCGTCTCGCCAAACCACAAATACGAGCGTGTCGCCAACCTCTTTTTGGGCCAGTAAATGTTCCAGGTTGACCCGTTCGTACCGTTCATCGAGATAGCGGCCATAAGGGTTGAGTGTTCGGTTGTCGATGCTGAGAATCACGTCGCCGCTTTTCAGCTCTCGACTTCCAGTACCCATTGCATACACTGAACTTACGAAAACCCCGTGACGGAGATCATCGGGCATTTTCAGGAACTTTCGGATAGCTGGATCCAGCAGATTGGTCGTTTCAAACCCCGCCGCGCCAAAGCCGCGGTAGGGGGGTTGACTCGCTTCCTTGAGGAACCGATTGATCGATTCTGCGGGGATTACGCCCGCCTCGGTGTCGTTGCTCCAGCAGGCGATGCCGATAGGTTCGTCGTCAAGACAATAGACCTCGCCGGAGCCGGTCGAACGCGAGGGATTGGACAAGACATACTGCAAGGTCCGCACAAACGATATGTTTGAAAAGCGCACATCGGCCCGGTCAAGGGTCGCGCGCGCGGTGGTCAATTGCCCGCCGCTGGACAGCCAGTATGCTCGCAAGTCCTTTCCTTTTTGGTACTTATCTTTGAATTCAAGCGGCTGAAGGGGGGCGCCGGCCGCGTTTTTATCCAATTCAATCAAGCACAGGTTATACTCGTAATCAATCACTTTAATAGTCGCAGGGATATATTCGTTTTGTCCGTACCGCCGTGCCTGCACAGAGACCGCATTGACCAGCGGCCGTGCAATGGCCAAGACTTGGTATGGGCCGACGGCGGTGCCATACGTCCCGACGGTGCTGACAGACGTCTGTCGCCAGGGCTGAATCTGCTCCCATGCCACAGACGAGACCTGAATGTACACAAGCGATTCCTTCATCGCCTCGGCCAGGTCGGCGGCTGGCGCTGCCCACAGCAGGGGGGTAAAACCTGCGATAATAATACTGATAACGGCTTTATTTCTCATATTTAAGCCTTATATTAACATAGGATATTGGTTTTTTGTAGCACGGCCACCTTGGTCGTGATCACGGGCTGGAAGCCCGTGCTACGTTAATTAGATGCGGCCGGAACCGCATATCGGGTCAGAATATCCGCATTCCGCTGACGGGCGGCTTTGGCGTCGAGGATCATCGGGCTGTCATTGTTCATAAAACGAACGATCCAGTACCCATCCACATCCTTTTCAAATGCCGCGGGAAGATCACTGAGGGCATTGATCTTAACGCCATTGATGGATTCGACAACCTGATGCTTAAAGCCGCTCACATAAGCATTGACCTCGTCGGGTAGGATTTCAGACAACACAACAAATTCTTTTAGCTTCGGATCGTCAATCAGGTGATTAGCGTGCATAAACAGGTAGCGCAGGGTGAACGGCATATCTATCGGCCAGTTGCGCCCCCACGTCTCCAAGTAATTGCGGCTGACTGTAACAAACGTAAGCCCTGCAAAAATAGAGTACTTAGGCTCAACGTCATAGAGCCGCCCCCACGTCAGCACAGGGGCATTGAGGGCAACTTCCATCTCGGCCTTTTGTAGCTTTCCGTCGCGGTAAAACTCAATTGTCACCGTGTCGCCAAGCTGCTTTCGATCAATCGCCTCGGCATATTCCAGCCGCAGGCCGTCGATGCGGATCAGTCCGTCGGTATCAATATCATAATCGTCAATGCGTGTCAGTACGTCGCCTTTTTGAAGGACGCCCTCGGCGGTGCTGGCCCGGACGACTTCGATTACGACCACCCCCTCCACGCCATCGGGGACTTTTAGGTAAGCCTTGTACGACGGATTGTGCAGACCTTCAAAGGCGGCAACGCCTGACGAGCCAAATCCACCATAAGTTCCGCTTTCAACATCTTTTAAGAAATGTCTGATAACCGTTGTCGGAATCATATAACCGATGTTGTCGGCCGATTGCACTCCCTGAAAGGCGACGCCCACGACCTTGCCGTGCTGCAAGACCGGGCCGCCGGAGTTGCCGGGGTTGATCGCGGCGTCGGTCTGGACAATCACGTGTGCGTCGGCCTGGGTATGGCTGTAAACCCCTGTTTCTATGCGAGATACAACGCCTTCGGTGATAGAAAGCTGCCGGCCGCCCAAGGGAAAGCCGCAGGTGTGGACAGTAGAATTGATGCGGGGAATCGGACCAAACGACAGGGGGGTCGTATCCGCAAAAAAAGCCGCCTCATCGTCGAGGACCAGCAGGGCCAGATCGCAATCGTGGCCGACAAATTCCACCCGCGCCGGAAACCGCCGGGCCAGATACTGCTTGGTCACCTCGATATAGCTGGCGTTGGCGATGTTGTGAGCATTGGTCAAGATACGGTTGCCTTCGATGACAAAGCCGGTGCCGACCCCGCGAGACATCGGCTGCTTGTTCCACGGCGTCACAAAGTCAAAATCCTGCCGGACGGCTGTAATCATCACGACGGACTTTTCGTAAGTTCTTATTATATCTTCTATTGCGACATTTTCCGCCACTGTTTGGGCCGAGCCGCACGCCGCAATCACACACCCCAGCGTCATATATACCAAGATACAGGCTCTCATTTAACAACTCCCTGCCGATTTTGTCCGATGTATGGGTTGGGATTCATCTAACACGGCCAATATGGGCCGGGTCACGGATATTATTCAAATTCATAGTGCTTTTTGACCGGCTCGATGACATCCCAGATGCACTTAAGTCCATTGGGAAAAACGACATAGTCGCCGGGACCAAAAGAAATCGCGTTGCCGGAATCGGGATTATCAGTCACCGTCACGCGACCTTCGAGAATGAGGCATTTTTCGACTTGGGTATATTCCCACTCAAATTTACTAACCCCGCACGTCCAGATCGGCCAGCCTTGGCAGACTTTTTTTTCCGCGTCCGTCGGCTTGCGAACGATGCAGTCTTGAATAGTAGGCATTATCAACAGACTCCCTTATCAGTATTGACAGTTCGGTTTTGCGTTCCTTGCACCGATGTACTATACCCGATCCGGCGTAGAAAGAAAAGGCGATTTGTCAAATTTGAAGGAGCAGCCTGGCGATATGAGCACAACATGCGATACGCCGCACACCGGACATGGGGGTTGTACGAAAGGAAGAGGGACGGAATAATGGCCGACCATATAGGAAACTGTTTGATCTGTTCATCGGTGGCCTCAATCCATTCCCGACTGATCTTGGACTTGCTGACCCCGACCGTCTTGGCCATCTGGGGCAACACCTTGGCATACGAACGGGTCGAAATCCCGTGCATCAGCAAGGCCAGTATCCGCTGGCTGAGCCGTCCGGTATCCTGCATGGCGGGGTCAAGTGTATGTTATGGTTATTAAACATAACATACAGACATTTGGAGCAGAGTGATTCCAGATGTAACTAAACTTGAATTAGAAGTAAATTGCAGGTTCAAATCAAAGGTTTGGACGAATAAAGCAGTTCGATAATCGTCCCCCCGGCCACCTTTGACGGCGTATTTCGTCACACCAGTTATCTGGTTCGCAGAAAGATATTTATAAGGAGAATTATTATAAAGTAGAATACGCCTGCTGTTTCAGGGCTGTCATATAATGGGAGTAACCGCGGTCGCATCGCGGGGATGCGGGTTCGATTCCCGCCAGATCCAGTATAGAGATGTGAGTTTTGGCTTGACCTTGTCGGGGTTGGGGCGTTGCGAGCGGTCTGTCAGCCGCGAACCAAATTGGCAAAGCCCAGCACCTTGTGACAGTGCGGGCAAGAATACATGGATTCTTTTCTCCAGAATCCCAATCCTTTGTCCTCTCGTTCAACTCTATTTGGATTACCGCTTTGAAGAGTAATTGGCTTTTCACAATACGGGCATTTCGCCATGATAATTCTCCTGTTTTCAGCTTCTAATCTTCTTCCAGAGTGTGACTTCATCTCCTCGCACTGCTTCAGTCTCTCTTTTTATTTTCGGAGACCTGGATCCAGGCCGCACCCATAATCGAGGCAGCCCCAATCAATCCGGCACCGACAGCTCCCGCGGAATACGTTGAAGCCGCTGCCGCATGAATAGCACTTTCATCCTCCATCATATAAGGCGTACTGACTTTGATCCTCGCCGCCATGGCGCCGACCCGGTAACACATCAGTAAACTCACACACGCCAATGCAAATAAGGCCCACTTCATATTTCTGTCCTTTCCTAATAACGTATGGGTTGCAGCATCTACAGAAACCCGAAGCGGCAGCGCCGGAATGGGGAGCTGATAAATATCGCCATCGTGTCACTTCCGCCGTACGCTTTTGTTTTAATAATGCTGGCAAGACTCCCGCATTCCAAGTTACTTGCTAAGTTTGACGAAATTGCCGCCGGCGTCGGTGAACGAACCGACGATCAGAATGATCAGATCGATCAGCCACCAGAGGCCCAACCCCCCAAAGGTCAATAAAAAGAGTATGCCGGTACCAACCTTGCCTACATAAAACCGATGTAATCCCAAAGGTCCCAACAATAATAGAAACAATAAACACGCAATTCCACTTTTTTCTGACACGCCTTTTGACATGGTATTCTCCTTTCTAATGAATCTGACATTTCCCATTGACACGGTTAAAAAACACAATTTCTCCTAACGATATCGATAATTTTACAAAACTCACCCCGGCAAGGTCAAGAAAAAACCATCTCATGCATGGGATGGGAACTCCTCAAACAGAATACATAACCTAAGATGTGACAGCAAAGATGTTATTCTAAGGGCGATTGTTTCTATCAACATTAATATTTTGAATGAAGACAAAGAGAATCTGCTACATGAAGCGATTGCACATAATCCGGAAATAGCACTTGAACTTATCGATAGAAATATCAATGTAAAGTGACATTAGTCGCCTTTTATTCTGAACGAAATCCCATCCATGACTGTCATACCGCATACCCCCATAATTTTATAACGCCCTGCCTGCAGCCACGTTCCGAGGTGATCGCATTTCTCCCTTTTTCTATATCCATCAGATGTCAATTCGCTATGGATATGCCCTGAAATGGTATTCAAATCTGCATTGAATACAATCAATTCGTTGCCCGGAGCAATAACGGTCGGATTCTCGTTTACAAGAGGGGCAGGAATTCCGTCAGTTGAAAAATGAGTGGATACTGCTTCTTTCGTATCTAAATTAAGGATTTGAACCGATGGAAGATTGGATGAACTCCGATAAGGGAGGATTTCGGCAAAAGTCATGTATTTATCGCTCGTATTTACGACTCTGATTTTACAGTATATGGGTTCCCCAATCCTGTATTCTGTTTTATCGAGTTGGAATATAACATGCGAAAAATCGGGGCCATGGTTAAAAACGACACCTTCTTGAAGGGAATTCGGATCCCATTTCACGTCACACGAAAAGTTGAGTTGTGCATTCAAACCTTTCTCAATATCTTCCAGATACTGCTTTTCCTCGCACTTTCTGACACCCTTCATCTGCATATTACCCAAGTCATCTTTGAATTGATATCCGCAGTAGACTTCGCTATTCGCCAACCAGTTTTTTTTCTCTTTCCAACTGTAGATAGGTATTGCAATAAGATCGGTGTTTCTAATGAGTGCTAAAAGCCCGAAAACAGTTGCATTCTCAGGAATTTCACGGTCAGAAACATGTCCAGAAATCGAATCAATAAATAACTGGCATCGCTCATCACTTATACGTCCCTGCGAAACAGTATGGCTCCCTGTTTTATCAAAACTCAGAATTGAATAAAGAACATCTTCGCTCGCATTAGAACAACTGATCGTACTTAAAAGCAACAACGAAATAATTGCAGAGCGATGTCCCTTTACCATGGTACTTTGTCCTTTCCAACTCAAGTAATTCGTCTTCTTTCCATCCAATTATATCGCCTACGGCGTCTGGTAGTATGTAAAAAAATTGTAACATTTAAACGGTAAAATCACATGCTTTTCTCTCAATAATATCTATAATTTTGCACAATTCACCCCGGCAAGGTCAAGCAAAATCGATTCCATGGCCAGTTTTCCTCAAAATCCCGAAAAGTACGTTGGGTGACACGGTCAAGCTGTGCTTGACAATGTGTCCGGCGTGTCCTAAGATGCCAGACGTTTCAAAAACGGGAACTTCCTCATGAAAAAATATGTACCGATTGCATTGATATTCACAGCAGTGCACTGTCTTTACGCTGCCAATCCCGTTTTCCGCGCCGCCGACCCGCACGCCATTCTCATCGACGGTACCGTCTATGTCTATCCCACTTCCGGAGCGCAAAATCAATTTTTCGTCTTCACCTCCTCAGATCTCGTTACCTGGAAGAGGCATCCGGCGGTCCTGGACTTTAATGAGATCCCCTGGATCCCGTCAGGCAAACATGCCTGGGCTCCGGCCGTCATCGAAAACAACGGCCGCTACTATTTCTACTATTCCGTCGGCCCCAAACCCTCCCGCATCGGCGCAGCCGTCGGCACATCGCCGCTTGGCCCCTTTGCTGACAGCGGCCGGGCACTCCTGAGCGACGAGGGCAAGCCCGGTTTCGAAGCCATCGACCCGATGGTCTTTTGCGACCCGAACACCAACACCTGCTACCTTTACGCCGGCGGCAGCGCGGGCGCAACACTTCGCGGCTTTGAAATGAATCCGGACATGATCAGCCTTGCCCGCGAGGTCGAGGTTCAAACCCCCAAAAACTTCACCGAAGGGGCCTTCATGCACGTCCGCAACGGCACCTACTACCTGTCCTACAGCCACGGCAGCTATCGGCACAGTTCCTACTCAGTCCACTACGCCACATCCGCAACTCCCACCGGACCATGGAATTACCAGGGTCCCATCCTAACCTCCGACAACACCTATAAAGGCCCCGGGCACCACTCCTTTTTCCACGATCCCGTCAACGACCAGTGGTACATCGTCTATCACCGCTGGGAAAACGTCTCCGGCGACGGCCCCTACAGCGGCTCCCGTAAAACCGCCATCGAAACCATCGAGTACGAATCCGACGGCCGCATTAAACCCGTCACCATGACTGCCGAGGGCGTCGGCCCGACGAAGTTCCAATAAATCCGCTTCAGAAAAGCATCTTAAATGAAACATCCTTGGTAGAGGCACAACTTCGACTTGGCTTTTGAGATAATCAATCGCCTTGTAGAGCTCTTTGTCAATGCACCAGGACAGATAGGCGACCAATGAAATCCAAAATTACTGTCTCATCGTGTGAGAATAGTACAAGTTAAGATCAAATCAGCAATAACGCTCGTGCGAATACTGTTTGACCCTATGCTCTAAAAGAGCTTGCAGGGGCTTATTATGTGCCGCCGCACGGGCGCCGACATATTAAGTATATGTATGACGAAACGGGCGCAAGATCAATTTTATTGCTGCCTGCGTTCAGCGCCTCAACTCTTCCTGTTACAGGCTTTTAACCACGAAGCCGATAATGACCTGACGATTCACATCGCTGTTGTAGGTTGCGCTGGGGATTTCCGCTGCCCCTGAAGCCGCTTTATAGCCTGCCACCGCAGTGCCTCCGGTCGTCGCGTCACCAAATTGCTGATCGAAGCCTTCCGTAAAACCGTTGTTGAGTGTATAGGAGTCCAGATTGCCGCAGGTGGCGGCAACAAAAACCATATCCTTTTCACTCGTCGAAAGAACAGCGGTCGTAATGGGATTGGGACTGCTACTCGGAGTGTTCGCAGCATTGCTGACTCCAATCAAGTTCGCCTGGTCAACGTCTTCGAGGAATACGCTGGTATAGACAACGGCGCCGGGGGGGGTGCTCCAGACAGGCACCAACGTACCACTTTCGGCGGCGGCCGCTATCCCGGCCTCATCGAGAATGAACGCCGTGACATTTGCGGTATAGGCAGTTCCAACGTTTTGATCGATAATTTTGGTCATCGGTTGGCCGCCGTAGGTTACCGAATTGAGGGTTACCGTACCGTTGTCATGTTCGGCATGGGCGAAAAAGATCAATGCCCGATTGCGGCCCGGTTGCACGGTGTGGGTGGTGCCGGTTGTCCAGTCTCCAATGATCGCAAGCTCATACGAGGGGGGGCCTGTGGTTGCCGAGGCCTCGTCGGACCATTGGGTTTCATTCGGGGTCAGGTAGTAGTTGTCGCGTGCCTTGACCTTGAAGGTGTACGGTGTATCTGGCTCGAGCTTCGGGGTCGTATAGCTCGGACTTGTTTGCCAGGCACTGCTGGCGGCGGCATCAGTCGTACACTCGAAATAATACGCCACCGGGGGGCTGCGAAGATCGGAAGCGGTGGCCGCGGTCATTGTAATCCGGTTATCGGCGGTTGCGGCGGGTTTGCCGCCTGCGGCCCATTGCATCGGATCCGGGGCGGGTGGTTGGGTATCTAACAATGAAGCATTGAGCCAGTTTTTGGCCAGTTCAGCGAATTCATAAAGATTGATCACACAATCGTCGTTTATATCCAAATCGCCGCAGTCACTGCTCAGCCAGATTTCCAAAAAGCCCGGCAAATCATCACTGTTGACAATACGGTCACCTGTGAAATCGCCATAGGGAATCTGGGTAAAATTAAGCCAGTTGATATTGAAGAGGTCTGCATCCATTGAAATCCGCATCACATGCCGTCCCTGAGTCAGACGTACGTCGGTAACATAGACGCTGAAATAGGTTTGCCAGTCGCCGGTTGTGGGGAAGCTGATGCTTCCGGTTACATCAACGTTATCAAACTCGATATGAAGGTTGCCGTCGTTGGAGTCGGAGGCGACACGCAACTCAATATCATACGACCCCGTAGCCGCCACATCGACCGTATACTCCAGCCATTCACCGGAAGTGATCCATCCGACATTATAGCCGCCTTCGCCGCATACTTCGACATCCACGCCGTCTGTTCGATAGGCGCCGCCGTCATTCGAGGAATCGGAATCATGGTACGCGAATCCCTCTCCGCCCAGATCATAATTTTCAGCTTCAATACGACCGGGGATTGCATGGGGGGCAGGTCCGGGATAGGGATCCTGATCGGCGCCAAGGGCCGGTGTTACTTCGACTTCGTTTGAGATGTCGGATTCATTTGACCAAAAATCCAGGGCTGTGATGACGTAGTAATATGTCGTGCCGTTATTGACATCGTAATCAATATAGTCGCTGGCTTTGATGCCTGCAGCAAGCAGGCCATAGTCGGCGCCCTGTGTGAGTGAACGATAAACAGTGTAGCTATCCAGGTCCGTTTCGGTGTTATCGTTCCAATCCAGTAGGACTCTGCCTTCGCCGGAGTCAGCGGCCAGGCCGGTTGGTGCAGAGGGTGCTTCCTCATCCGGCGTCGGAGGGGTTAAAGCGGTCTCGATCTCAAATACGGCAGCGGTGGCCCCGGGTTCTAATTCAATTGTATGTACTTCCGGAGCTTCGCCGGGAGCAGTCAGAGTCACGGTGTAGGTTCCGTGAAACCCTCGAAAGTTCATATTGCCGTCAACATCGATGAAGCCCGTTTCGCTTGTGCTCCATTCATCCAGCAGGGCTTCATATCGAATCCCTGCGGCGTTGAGGGTCCAGTTCGAATTGACAATATAGCAATTTTCACGCCAGTGGGAGTTTTGCCAGAAACCCCACATGATGATCCCTTCCACAGAGGGATGACTGTAAGCGAGCCGGTAAAAATCCTCGAGATCATCGGCACGGAGATTTTCGTCTGCCTGACTTACGTCAAATTCCGTTACCCAAATTGGCAAATCCAATTGCTGCTCCAAGGTGTTGAATCGATTCAAGGCATCCTGCCGGTTAAAACCCCCGGGCATATGGCACTGCACGCCCAATGCGTGGAGCGGCGCCCCGGCAGCCAATAGATCTTTGGCTTTCTGAATAAATGAATTCAGATTATAACCGCCGCTTATGACGTTGTAATCATTCAAAAAGAGAAGACAACTCGGGTCGAGGGCATGAGCTCGCTGGAACATCCAGGTATGGATGGCTACGCCCAAACGGTCTTTAAAGAAAGAATTATTGCACATTTCATTGTTCACGTCCCAATGCACATATTTCCCTTTGAAATGGTTGACGGCGCTGTCCATCCGCTCCATGACTTCGCTCAACAATTCACTGGATGTCGGATAGGGTGCGTACGGCAATGACCTGGCCCAACTTGGGACACAGTCTTCTTTCGCCCAGAAAATGCAGTGCCCGCGCATGATAATATCATTTGCGCTGCAGAAATTATAAATTGCGTCGGCGGACGAATAGTTCTCGACGTCTCTGGTACCTTCATTCGAGTACCACTTGGCTTCATTCTCACAGACCGCCCAGTTGAAATGGTTCTTAAAAAAGTTGGTGTATTGAGAATTCGATATGTTCGTGTTTATTGCCGATCCGAAAGGAAAAGATTGTTTCGTCTGGTCGATATCGATAATTAGATTCGGCACCGGATTGCCCTGTGAATCGACAACAGTGATCAGTGTATCCCGCTTTCGAATTTGCTCAATACGTGCATTGGCATCACTTTTCCAGTCAGCATGCCCCATCGAAACAGTGCATGCGATGATGCAATATATGCCGATTGCAGACAAATTTATTCCGGATACAAACGCTCTTGGCAGATACGATTTCATACTCATCATCCACTCTCACATTCTTTGTGTATGTAATTTTTATGGCATTAGCCGGTTTTCAGCCAATGCGGTACATTCAAAGCCGAGATTGAAAGATACATTTGTAACGACACACACGGGAATCCAGAAAAAGGGCAGCAGGCACAACAATGCACTCCCCACTCTATCTATGTTTATCGGTGACGACTATCTCCTTTAGCTGACATTTCCCATTCAAAAGGTTAAAATACACTTTCTCCTAACAACTATAATTCTACAAAATTCGCTACCGCAAGGTCAAGAAAAATCTTTTCCATGCCCGGTTTTCCGGTTTTCCCCGAAATTCCGTGAATATACGGCTTTTCAAACATCCAAACACTTACAGATATCATTTTTGACAGATCCTGACTGCTCTAGGATTCGAGAAATGGGAGTATTGGGACAGATGAATAATGGACTACTTTGATATGGGAACCTATGGGAGTATTGTAATCTGCGGGGAAAATGAACAAAGGGAAATATGGGCATACATCAGTGCAAAGTCAACTGTTAAATGGTATTATACACGTATGATTTAAGACAGCTGTATATTATGGGACCCCACGGGCTCTGCGGTACAAAAAAAATGCCCAGGCAACAATTCACCTGGGCAATATACCCTGCAATACACTGCTGATACCACAGATTAATGGCTTAATTCTGGAACAGAAGCGGTGCCATCTGATACAGACTCCGACGCCATGTCTGGAACTCGTGAGCTGTATTTTCAGAAATGTAGGAGACAGCCTTTATACCCGCCTGATTCAGCGCATCTGCAGCAGCTTTAAGATTATTGGAGCCGCCTTCTCGACTTCCATAACTCATGAAAACGAGTGCGACCTTCGACTTGTCCGGTATCTGTGACTCAGAGATAGAGCCGCCACTGAACAACCCTATATGGGAGAATATCTCATTATGTCTCGGTGCAATTTGACTGGTTTGACCGCCCCCCATAGAAAGACCTGCCATAGCGCGATTTGGAGCGTCCTTGAGAGTGCGGAAGTTGGCATCCACATAGGGAATCAGTTCATTAAGGAGAACGGTCTGGAAATCCGCTCCCATACCGCCCATCATACCACCGGCGCGACCCGCTGTACCGCCTGGTGCAGCAGGGGCAGCAGGAGGCCGAATCGCAGGTGCTTGACCTGGAGTTGCCTCCGCAGCACCACCTCGAGCACCGGCGCCGGTCATACCGGCCCCGCGAGTTCCGCCGCGTGTACCCCCGCGACGCATGCCCATCATTCCTTCATTGGTCATACCATAGGTCATAACGATAAGAAAGGGTTTGCATTTTCCTTCAGCCAGCAGGTTGTCCATAATCAGATTGGCATGGCCCTGATTACTCCAAGCGTATTCATTTTCGCCCCAGCCGTGTTGTAAGTAAAGAACCGGATAACGTTTGGACTGATCCTTGTCGTATTCCGGCGGTGTGTACACAAACGCCCTGCGTGAGGTGTTAGTGCTCGGAGATGGAAACAGGATCTGCTGCACTCGGCCATGGGGAACGTCCTTAAGAGCATAGAAATCCTGATCATGAGCAGGAACTTCAATACCACTCTCCCAACGCGTTGAACCGTAGAAATTCAAAGTACCAGGATCATTAAATGTACCACCATCCACTGTGAGATGATAGTAATGGAATCCCTCATCCAAGGGTTGGGAAGTGGTACCGGTCCATGCACCGTCTTCACCCTTGACCAACTGGGTTCTCCCAATGTTCACGCTTACCGTCTGTGCTTGAGGGGCAACGATGCGAAAGCGAGCATAGCCCTGCGAATTCACTTGAGGATACTCTTGACCAGGCTGATTCAAGGTCGAAGGTTTCCAATCGTCCGCTATCGCAGACTGGCTTCCCTGGGCTAAACAGGTTCCGGCTGATAGTACAGCCACCAACACAATAATTAAAATTCCGCGCTTCATTTCATGACCTCCTAAATAATTTAGTGTTGTTCATATCTGCCTGTCACATTGACTCAGATTTTTCAACTTTGTCGTTATATTACTGAACTCATTCTGATCAGGTCGCGATTATTTGTCTTTAGCATCGTAACCGAGGTACCTAGGTCAAACTGTAGGTTCGGGGAATCTGGAATCGTGAATAGTTTGAACGGTTTGAGTTTTTCATGATGAATTTGTTTAAGGAGTTCCCGCATTAACATGACATTTCCCATTTACACGGTTAAAAAACACAATTTCTCCTAACGATATCGGCAATTTTACAAAGTTCACCCCGATAAGGTCAAGAAAAATCCCGACAAGGTCAAGAAAAATCTTTTCCATGCCCGGTTTTCCTCAAAATCCCGTAAATGTACGGCTTTTCAAACGTCCGAACACTTACAGACCTCATTTTGTGACAGACCCTGATTGCTCTGGCGCACCGTGCAATTGATAATCTCAAGCTCACTCTTTGCTCTTTATGCAGCCGCTTTTTCTGCCTATCCTGCATCGAAAAACAGCATAAATGAACTCCGACACAGGATACCGGAAAACGCGACGAAAGTTCAATAATCTCGCTGCTATTGCCTTTTACGATACTTATTTTATGGCAGAGGCCGGCTAAGCTGACGACTCTGGCTTGCTCAAACAGCACATTCCTGAACGACGTTCGACACGGCCGCAGCCCTTTCTGAAAGCATCACACCTTCGACATAAACGCCATTCCGCACCAGCCTTGCTGAAATTTCGAGTTTTTCTTGTATTTGTTCGTCTATTCTTTGTGTTCATAATGCATCCACCAATCCGTTTACAAATGAAAATGGTTATACGTTCCGGTTGATAACGATTTTTCACAATCCGCCGTCTGTCTGATCTTCCGGATTCGCCTGTTCGCCGTTCCGTGAGGTTCATACCAAGGCTGAAAAAGACCAAGACGCATGCCCAAATGGTCAGTCTGAATCCGACGGGATTGCCGACAGCAGTCTTGATTCGCGATAATCATTCGATTGGCATAAGGTTTTTTCATTTATATATCGTGCGTTTGTTTTCTTGATTTGCTGTATTTCAACTTCGCCGATTTCATCCATATCAGAAACGACCAGATATTTTCCACCGCCTCGCGATTCGAGGTAAAGGTTATGTTTCTTTCCTTTTAAAATGCGTTTGATCTCATTAAAACAAATCTGTTTCGCCTCCGTTAAATCAGACGCCTTGATCGTTCTTGAAAATCCCAACTCGTTTTCTGGTATTTTGATGAAAATTGTCCACAGACCCATAACTGCACCTCATTTAATTAAAGATTGACTTCATATACATACGGTATCGATTGAATTCCGCTTCAGGCTGAAACAAAAGGCTGCTGATTCGAAGTTGACGGATTTGTTCCGGTTGATTGAGTTGGACAAGGTTTCCCACAACTTGTCCGACCAACGCAATACCCAGACGACTCAGGATCGGAACGGTGGACGACTCCGTGCTGTGACTGCCCTCTGCAACAAGCGTACAGACCGTTTCCTGCATTGTCTGAATATCCTCAATGCAAATTTTGGAACTCAATGTAACCACATCCGGCGGGAAATCAAATTCAGAAACAACCACGGCGCTGTTCAGTTTTTGGTTCAGCTCCATCAGGAGTTCGTCCTGAACGCCTCGACACCACATTTCCAGAACCATCTCGTTCAAGAGAGCATAATCGTAGTTGCTGATTTGTATCACATTGGTTTCCATTGGTCGTTCTCTGATCTCTTCGATTTGCCTGTCGTTCAGCCATCCGCAGCGCATCGTGTGCGCGGACTCAAACCGCAGGGCTATTTGAAACCTGACGCAAATCCATGATCTTGCCCAACAACACGCGGCCGTATTAATCAGAAAGCCGCGTTATCGAGCTGATGGGGCGGAGACATCCCCGAAAAAAGCATACTGGCGTGGTGCTGAAGCCCACTTGAAATATACGCTTCAGTAAAACGAAAATGAAAATGAGTGGTGTGAAAGAACAACAGGATTGCGCTGGTACAGCAAGACCAGAGACGCATAAACCGCTGAGCATCCAGGTTGTTTGCAATCCGTTTGTTCATAAGCTGCACGCTTCCTTATTCACAAAGTGACAGTATATGGACAACTTGCCGGGCACAAAGTTTCCTGATTAATCCATTCCGATTACAGATATAATCGAAACCGTTTTGTAGCAAATTTTATACCCAAGCGTACAAAATGATTGTACTAAAATATTTTTTTTTGTCAAGTCTTTTCCGCTTCCCCACAGGAAAAGCCAACCAAAAACACTGTAAGTCTCTTTTTTACAAAGGCTTAGACTTAAAATGGCACATCCGCAGCGACGCCATATTCGCCCACCATTGCCTTTGTACCGGCTTGATTTCTTTAAACAGGTCCCGACCGCCTGAAAAACGATACAGATTTGGTTTGCTCCTGTTCCGATTGTAAAATCAAGCGGATTACCTTTTTTCGCGTTCGGCTTGCACGCCGGTCAGTCCTTCTGTTTTTCGCGGCAGTAAATACCGCATGAAATGTTCTTCGAAGGTGCAAGTCGGCCCATTGTTCCGCGTATGCTGTCGTGAAGCGGCACATTTCCGGCGGTAATTAAAGAAACGATAAATCTCAAGCGGGTCATCCACCTTGTTGCTCAGGTAAATCGAATCTTTGCCCAGAATTTTTTTGATGTCGTCCCGACATACGGAGTTCCTTCCCGAACGAAACAGGTATTCTTTGACAATGTTTAACTCTTCAAACGGCAACCCAAACAGGAATTCCTCGAGAGCGGCGGCCTCATCAGGGAACTTTGTCGCTCGCAAAATATAATCGCGGCATACGCTATCGACATCCTGATAGAGCGTAATATATTCATGCGTCCCCATGAGTGTTCCGAACACAGGGATTAGATTCCGTCGGATCAGCCACATATTGCGTAATTCCGGACTGAAAGAGTGCGCCGCTGCCGATAGGCGTTTTTCCCAGATTTGAGCCAATACAAGAGCGGCCAGATCTTTCGCATCATTGCGCGACGTATCTCCAAGAATTTGCAGCAGAACATCCTCGGTCATAACAGAAAGCATGTGATTCATGATGAAGCCGTATATGTCATCCTTGCAGGAGGAATCAGTGTCAATCGCACAAACCAGATGATAGAGCATATAAAGCAGATTAATTCTGCTGATGGCAAGGCATCTTCCGAGCATCGCCTTGGTCGGCATGACAAAAACGTCGTCATCCCGATAGTTTTTATCTAAGGCGGCTACAAGGGTATCGATATTTCTTGTGGAACCGGATATTTGACTGCATTCCGTGATGCTGGGATAAAGGGACAGCGCGTCAAATTGATAATTCAACGCCGCCAGATGTTTATGCATTATCAGGTAATCATTGATCCGGCTTTCGTGAATCAGCCGTTTCGAAATCATGGTGATTAACGTATCTTCCTCAGGACTCCAAACACGCTCTTGATTCATGTTTTAACTCCTAATAAGCGATTCGACACGTTACGACCCGATTTCAACGTTCACTTGACCGGCAGGTTAAAAAAAACAGCAAACGCGCATTTAATGCGGAAATTCGACTTCCGTCATCATCTATAAATGAAACGCATTTCTTGATTCGGGCTGGTATAAAACGGTACCGACCCGAAGCGATTTGCTGATGTATTCGCCGCTGCGACGGCCGAGCAGGCTCATTCCCAAATACGAAACGACCGAGATATTGCCTGTGGCCTTGTCCGCGTCTTCGGGATAGACAAGCGTTAAGACAAATCGTTTTTCTGATTGTCTTAAAAGTTCAAAACGCGAATTCATTGTGACCATGTCTTCAGGGATCAGCCGCAAAGGAAGATGATCGGCCCGACTCAGAAGGTATCGCAAGCGTGCGCACAGCTTGCGATGGACGCCTCCGCGAGCATGTTCCTGCCGAATCACCTTAAGCAGGCGAAAATAGTCGCTTTCCGCGATAGGCAGCCGTTTTCGCCGCCCCAGAACGCGATGAAGAAACCGCTTGATGCGCGCCTTCCGTGCACGCCAATGATGCAAAAACAGCAGGGCGCGTCGGATGCGACAAAGAACGGGCGATAGAATAAAACGAGACAGCGCGGAATCGGATTGATGTAAGTTTTTCTCTGTCATGATTCGTTCCTTTCTAAAGTCGTTACTAAAAAAGTCCCTGACTGCTTCTGGGTGATGCATTATCCTTTCAATTTTGAGTCTTCATGTACCTTCCGGAACATTCCGCAAAGAAAGAAGGATTCCATTCCTACAAGGTATAATGCTCGTAATCTTCCGGCTGGTAATAGAGTTGCGCGACTCGGAGCTGCGTTTTTTTGCGGCCGTTATCGACATGGACCACATCGCCGACCTTAGCCCCGAGAACAGCCGTTCCTATCGGCGACAAGACCGATACCTTGTCATCCCCGAACAAGGCATCCTCCGGATAAGATAGCCAGAATATCAAGTTCCTTTTCTGTCCCAAATCCGTAACACGCACATGGCTGTTCATGGTCACCAGATACGGGGGAACTTCTTTCTGCCCGGTCACCTGAGCAGACGCTATTTTTTGTTTTAATAGACGTATATGGTCTTTATTTGGGTCGGGCCAATGCTCTGCCTGGTTGAGCAGTACATTCAAACGGCTCGCATCATAATCGGTAATCACTGTGACCTTGTGTTCCATAGTACACCTCCGCTGAACAATATCGGATTTAGCCTATCTTCTTTTCTTTCAATACTGCCGGCACAATAAAAAAGGCCAGCTCATTGCTGACCTTTACAGTTACAGAAATTGGGCTGGGTCAGCACATCACGGGTTAAACGCACAGATATTTTTAATCCGCACGTACAAAAATAAGATGTCTGACCTGTCCTGTCTCATGCTATCCGACTCTTTATACTCTTAATTCTAAAACTCACGCTTATATTTTCCATTATTATATCTTATAGAAATGATTGTGTCAAGCTTTATTTCTGCTAAACAAGTGATACAATGCATTGTATATAGCTTGTCATGTATGGAAGATTTTCAGCATTACACAGAGTCTCTCTGCGGAAGTGTTCACAACACAGCACATATACTATGCAGACAGGGGTAGGCAAAACCATACATTTTTCCAGCATCTTTCGGCTAAGTCGTTTTGCCTTGGCAGCCACCCGCATTCTCTGTTGATTGGAGAGCAGAATCCGTTTGTTCTGTTTTTCCTGCTGTTCGACTAATACTTCGACTTGGCTTTTGAAATAATCAATCGCCTTGTAGAGCTCTTTGTCAATGCAGCAGGATAGATAGGTAATCAATGAGGTCCAGAATTTCTGTCTCATAGTGTGAGAATAGTAACACATTAAATATCAAATCAGCAATAAAGTTCGTCCGAATACTATTTAAACCTGTGCTGTAAAAGAGCTTATGGGAACTTATTGTGTGCACCGCACGGCATAAATTCTGTTTTACAATAACCTAACCCGGCGAAGCCGGAACCAAAATAGTTATTGAAATCACTCTTTCTGTATCATAAAATAACGCGATATTAAAAACCCCTTAACGGGGAATATTGGCGTTTGAGTCCAACGCTTTCAATCGCCTGATTCTATCAGGAGGCTTTAAGCCAATACCTTTTAAATGGACACCATAGTCAGTTTTGTTTTGTCGGCCCCGTCAACCCAGTTTGTGGGAAAGGGGGTTTTTTATTCACATAGCCAAATATCTTGACCATTTTGCGCAAAATTATACTTCTAAGCACTACTGTCCGGTTATAAGTTGAATAATAACAATTGGTTATCATAATCGCTCTTTTGTGTTTTGTCGAACTCTTGTGAAAACGCTTCCGAAATGGGTGTTTTCTCGAAAATCGACACACTGGCAAA
>Ga0209723_1002073_pt1 | contig 28453 bp, 43 predicted proteins | sample BiotimSIPDNA_2_FD_185750 | JGI IMG/M metagenome (GOLD analysis project Ga0209723, IMG submission 185750) | Anaerobic biogas reactor microbial communites from Washington, USA - Biogas_R2 time_0 SIP DNA (SPAdes) (version 2) | ecosystem: Engineered > Bioreactor > Anaerobic > Unclassified | place...
CCAAAACAAACTCTCCTGCTGAAAAAAAATGAACCGGTGTTGCGCCGGCGGACAGCTACTTCGTGCGGAACTTTCCGCTCAGACGTTTTTCTACATCTTCCGGGACAAATGCGTGAACGGATCCACCCAGTTGCGCGATCTCTTTCACGAGTTTGGAGCTCAGGAAAGAGTAGGACTCCGCCGGCAGCATAAAGACTGTCTCAACCTTGTTTGACAGACGGCGATTCATCAACGCCATCTGAAGTTCATATTCGTAGTCAGACACCGCCCGGATGCCGCGGACAATCACCGAAGCGCCAAGCTCCTGAACGAAGTCCACGAGTAAACCGGCGAAAGAGGTGACGGAAACATTCTTCATGTCCCGAGTCACATTTTCCAGCATCTCTATACGCTCATCGACCGTAAAGAGGGGAGTCTTTTCAGTATTCCTGAGAATTGCAACGATGACCTGGTCGAAAAGCGCGGCGCTGCGCTGGATGAGATCAATGTGCCCGTTGGTCACAGGGTCAAAAGATCCGGGATAGACGGCTCGTGTTTCCATCGATTATTCCCATAATTGCGCTGCAGTTTCGTACCCGAAAGCTAAACGCGATTATAGGTACAAGCATCCCGGAAATGCAAGAAAAGCCGTCACCCAAGTTCCGAAACAATCTCCCTGAGTTCTCTGCACAGACCCAGGGCATTACCCTCGGCCGACAACTGCCGCAGACTCTCGAGTGCGCGCAGACATTCCCGTGACCCGGCAACGGCCGGCCCGCCGTTGCCGCGCAGCGCCTTGGTAAGGCGGCGGATTTGATCATCGGTCTCCAGATAGTACTGCCATGCCGCCTGCGTCGTCGATTTGCTCTCGGCCGCCATCGCAACAGCAAGGCGCGTTCTCACCGACTCCATGGCAACAAGCAGTTCTCGATGCAGCCTCAGTGAAGTCCTGTCAAAGCTCACTCTCACACCCGCAGATTCCCTGAAATAGCCACTGCCCGGACGAAACAATAAGGGTGATTTGAAACCGCTTTCTTAATAACAACCGCTGTGTTTTTTGAGCCAAAAAAAGTATGAACATTGAACAGGAAACCGGGCCGGACCTCAGGGCGGCCCTTGTTCCCATTCTCAGCCGCAACGGCGGCAGGTGGCTGAGATATCTGGTTGCAATACTGAAGAACGAGGCCGATGCCGAGGACACCATCCAGGACGCCATCAAGCGGGTGCTGGCACGCAACTGCCGGCACGAATCGGAGAATCACATCGCGTTCTATCTCGGGCGCGCGATCTCCAACGCCGCCTTCGAACTGTACAATTGCAGAAAAAAAGAACAAATCAGGCTCGTCCCCATTGTCGACCACGTCGTGTTGCCTTCTCCGGGGCCTGATCCGTACGAGTGCATGGAAGAGGTGGAGCGGACGAGCGAAACCCAGCGGATGCTCAAGCTGCTCAATGAAGGATTGAAGCGGCTCCCGGTGAAGGAGTACGAAGCTGTGCGGCTCACCATTATGGAATCAGGCGGGCTCTCAATCAGGGACATCGGGGCGACGTGCGGCATCCCCTATTCCACGTTGAGGCACCGGACCAGAAAGGGATTGAAGCAGCTGCGCAGCTATATAGCAAGGCATCGTTCCAGAACCGCCTCCCGCGTGACAGAACGTTAGTGCCCCGAAGCGGTTTCGTCCTTCGGTCGCGGCTCTTCGAAGAAGCTGAGGACCTGGTCCCCCTGGCGCACGACACGCGCGCGGCGATAGCCGTCTCCTTCTTCCGGAATCCGTGCCTTCCGGTGGTGCTCTATGATCACCCGCCCGGATTTGTGCACGAGCCCCCGCTTGAATGTGAGCATGAGCAGATCCTGGTAAGGCTCGAAATCGTAGGGAGGATCAAAGTAGATGATGTTTGCCTTGAATCCCTTCCTGGCAAGCATCCGCAGGGCGGCAAACACATCCTGCCTGATTATCTGGAAACCGCCTTCGATGCCGCACACCTTCAGGTTCTGAAGTATCAAACGCTGGGCCGGAGGAGAGATCTCGATGAAGGCCACGTGCTTCGCGCCGCGACTCAATGCCTCGATCCCGATGGCCCCGGTGCCGCCAAACACGTCAAGCACCACCGCCGCGGGGACAACCGGGGCGAGGATATTGAACAGCGTCTCCTTGAGACGGTCGCCTGTGGGACGAAGATCGGTACCGTCCGGCCCCTTCAGCCTTCTTCCACGAAATCTGCCTGATATAACTCTCATCCTGTCATTGCCAATCCAAAATGGTTTTTCCACTGCTCTCTGATATGGAGAGCGATCCGACGCGCATCCTCGTCCGGCCTTGCGCGCAGCTTTTCCAGAAACCGCTCCGCTTCGACCCGGGCCACTTCCAGCGCTTTCCTGTCCCGAACTATGTTGGCATACTTGAAGGCGGGAATACCCGACTGGCGCGTCCCGATCATTTCTCCCGGCCCCCGCAATTCCAGGTCTACTTCGGCGATCTGAAAGCCGTCATTGGTTTCGCACATGATCCCGATGCGCCGGCGCGCTTCCGGATTATTGCCGACATCGGCAACCAGTATACACTTCGAACGGGCGGAACTCCGCCCGACTCTCCCGCGCAGCTGGTGCAGCTGCGCGAGACCGAAACGCTCGGCATGCTCGATCACCATCAGGGTCGCGTTCGCAACATCGACCCCGACTTCGATGACCGTCGTGGAAATCAGCACCTGGATTGCGCCGGCCGCGAAGGAGGCCATGGTCTCCTCCTTTTCCGCGCTCTTCATCCGGCCGTGCAGCAGCCCGACACGCATCTCGGGGAACACCTCATTTTGCATCAGGGCCGCCATTTCGGTTGCCGCGCGCAGATCGGATTTCTCCGACTCTTCGACCAGAGGATAGACTACGTAGACCTGATGTCCCGCCCTGACCGTCTGCCGTATGGCATCATATACCCTGCGACGCTCGCGGTCCTGATACCACACGGTTTCGACCGGCGTCCGGCCGGGAGGAAGTTCGTCGATCACCGACACGTCGAGATCGCCGTATAGTGTGAGGGCGAGCGACCGGGGGATCGGGGTGGCGGTCATGACGAGCATGTCCGGATGGTTCCCTTTCTCTCTCAGGATACTGCGCTGCACGACGCCGAAGCGGTGCTGTTCATCGATGATGACCAGCGACAGATTCCGGAACGCGACATCTTCCTGAACCAGCGCGTGCGTCCCGATCGCAATACGCGTCTCACCCTCGGCAATGCGTTGCTGTACCTGGCGCTTCCCCTTCGCCGGCAAACTCCCTTTGAGAAGATCTATCCTGTAACCGACAGGGGCGAGAAGCCGCCGGAAATAGAAATAGTGCTGCTCTGCCAGGATTTCCGTCGGCGCCATTATCGCCACCTGCGAACCGTTCTCCACCGCGATTACCGCGGCCTGGGCCGCAACGATCGTCTTCCCGGATCCTACGTCCCCCTGCAGCAGCCGGCTCATCGGGTGCGGAGAGCAGATGTCCTCCGCAATGTCCCTGAGGACACGCTTCTGAGCTTCGGTCGGATGAAACGGGAGGATTCTCTTGATTGCCGTACGAACGTTTTCGCCCAGCTGAAACCTCCGGTCTTTTTCGACCCGCACGCGATTACGGCGCACCATTCCGATTCCGACCTGCAGCTGGAACAGCTCTTCGAATATCAACCTCTTGTGCGCCGGCGAGATTCCCTGGTTCAGAAGATCCAGCTCGCGGGAAGATCCTCTGGTTTCGGGAAAATGGATCTGCCTGAGAGCGCTCGATCTCGACATCAGGCGCAATTGCCGGCAGAGCGCAGCGGGAACCGCATCGGGAATCTCGGCAGGAAGGCTCGAGACTAATGAGTGGATGATCCTGCGCAGTGTGCGGGTGCGCAGATCACCCAGCCTGCGGTAGATAGGGACGATTCTCCCGGAGTGCAGCGAAGCATCGCTTTCATCTTCCTCGAGGATCTCGCATTCCGGGTTCACCAGCACCAGGGCGCCTTTGGCGTACTGGTCGCGTTTGACCTGGCCATATGCGATGAGCTTGACGCCGACATGGTAGAGGCGGCGCAGGTAGGGCTGGTTGAAGAACTTCACCCGAATGGTTCCGTCTGCGTCCCTTACCAGCAGTTCGAGGATCGAGAAGTCCCTGCGGCGCGAGCTGAAGTCTCCGACGCCGCAGACCTCGCCACGCACCAGCACCCACTCCCCGTCCTTCAACGACCGTATCGGCCGGAAGCGCGTACGGTCTTCATAGCGGAACGGGAGGTACTCGACGAGGTCTCTTACGCTTCTGATCCCATGAGCAGCCAACATCTCGGCACGGCGTGGGCCGATTCCTTTCACGAACTGAACGGCGGCATCCAGCGTGCTGCTAATTGCGGGCTTTGTAGTCTCCATGGAAATATGATCAGGATACCCGAAATATTGTTCCAAAGAAAAAATTTGTGTAACAAATCGAACCATACCAGTATCTAGTACAAATATTAGAATCCCTTCGCACGAACATTCCCGGGGCAGGGTTTGATCCCTGCCCCTGTTTTTTGCGCTCTCGGGCTCAAGGAAGCACTTGAGGACATCCTTCCGTTCCTGTATCTTGCTTCCCATGCGTCCAGAGTACCTGCTGCTTGTGGTTCTGCTGTTTTCCGCCGGATGCGGCGGCAAGTCGATGAGACCGGGTCTGGCCGAGGACCTGATCGTCAGAATGCCCATGGAGATCCTCGAAGACGACGATATAGAGGTAAAGAAAGTGACCCAGGTCAGCGGATCGCAGGCGATTGCCGAGACCAGCCTCAGGGCAGCATTCCGTCTCGAAAAAGAAGGCGGCAAGTGGGTAGTGCGGGAGGTAAGGTTGGGGCACGGGCAGTGGGAGAAGATTGAAAATCTCAGCCGTGCGCTGGATCTGGTCAAAACGGAAGAGACGAAGCACATGCTGGAGCGGATCGCCGAAGCGATCCTGAAGTACCGGGATGCGGAAGGCGAGCTTCCTCCTTACCGCGATTACGTGGCCCTGTCGGACCTTCTTTCCCCTTCCTACCTCACTCCTCTTATCCGCCTCGATGCCTGGAGGCGCCCGCTGGGCGTCGAGCAGCTCGATCCCGGAGTGCCGGTAATCGTGTCCGCCGGTCCCGATGGAGACTTCGGCACCGGCGATGACATCCGCCGCGTCGTTCCGAGGTAGCTACACGTTGCTCAGCAGGTGTCCGAGCTTTTCCTTCTTGATTTTCAGGTAGGCGCGCGCGTGTGTGCTTGGGGTGATCTCCAGGGGCACACGCTTTTCGACGATAATCCCCTCCGCTTCCAGGCCCTGAACCTTCTCAGGGTTATTGGAAAGCAGGTGAATACGGGTCGCCCCAAGGTATTTGAGTATCTCGGCGGGCATATGGTAATCGCGCAGGTCCGCTTTGAACCCCAGCTTTATGTTCGCCGCCACGGTATCGAGCCCGCGGTCCTGCAGTTCATAGGCGTGGATCTTGTTGATGAGCCCTATCCCGCGCCCTTCCTTCTGCTGGTATATCAGGACTCCTGATTTGGCTTTGCCGATGAGGCTCATTGCCGCGTTGAGCTGATCACCACAATCACAGCGCTCGGAGTGGAATACGTCTCCGGTGAGGCACTGCGAGTGGATCCGCACCAGCGCAACGGTTCCCGGATCGGGATTGCCCGCAACCAGCGCGACGGCTTCCTCCCCGGAATCCAGGTCGCGGAAACCGTAAATGGTGAAATCGCCAAGGCGGGTCGGAAGTTTAGCGCGGGGGACCTTGTCAAAATTCATTACATAAGTGGTACTGCCAGACTGCTGTTGACTGCTTGCTTTTGTCACTTTTCCTTCTTCTCGCTTCCAGCCGCAGCCTCCTTCTCACCCTTCTTGCCCTTTTTGCTCTTCTTGTCGCCCTGGTACTCGCTCCCGACCAGTTCCAGATAGGCCATCTGGGTCCCGTCACCATCCCTGAACCCGAGTCGGATGATGCGGGTGTAGCCGCCGTTTCTTTGGGAGAAACGCGGAGCAAGGGTATCGAAAAGCTTAGATACTACCGCCGGATCCTTGACAAAAGCAAGTGCCTGCCGGCGAGCGTGAAGGTTTTCACGCTTTCCGAGCGTGATCATTCGTTCTGCAATGGGACGAACCGCCTTGGCACGATCCAGAGTTGTCCGAATGCGCTCCTTGTCCAAGAGTGAAGTAACCATGTTGCGAAACATCATCAAGCGATGGGGAGTCGTCCGCCCAAGCTTCTTTCCAGCAACTCGATGTCTCATGAATCCAATCTCCGATCTGCTTCAACGGTCCCGTTAATTACTCAGCCTTTGGAGCAGGAACCGGCCTGCCCTCCGGATCGAGCTTCATGCCAAATGACAAGCCCATCTCGGACAGTATTTCCTTGATTTCGTTTAATGATTTCCGGCCGAAGTTCTTGGTTTTCAGCATATCCGCTTCGGTCTTCTGAACGAGTTCGCCGATAGTCCTGATATCGGCGTTCTTCAGGCAGTTGTAGGACCGCACCGACAGTTCGAGCTCTTCAACCGAACGTTTGAGGTTTTCATACATCCGTTCCGCTTCGCGGTCGACTTCCTCTTCCTCTTCCTCAGGCTGCTCCTCGAAGTTGATGAAGATGAACATGTGATCCTTGACGATCTTCGCCGCCTGCGCGATGGCATCCTGGGGGAGAATGCAGCCGTTGGTCCACACGTCGAGAACGAGCTTGTCGTAGTCGGTCGTCTGGCCCAGCCGCGCCGCCTCTACCGAGTAATTGACCCTCTTGATCGGAGAGTGCACGCTGTCGAGCGGGATGTAGCCCAGCGGCAGGTCCTCCTCGAAATTCTCGTCCGCCTGAACATACCCGCGCCCTTTCTTGACCCGCATCTCGATCTTGAGACTCCCGCCGTCTCCCACGGTCGCGATGTAGATGCTCGGATCGAGTATCTCGACGTCGGGATCGGAAGTGATATTGCCGGAAGTCAGCACGCCCGGCTGGTCCGCCTCGAGGTAAATGGTCTTGCTGTGGTCGACGTTGAGTTTGAGCGGAATCTGCTTGAGGTTCATTATGATATTGGTCGCGTCCTCCCGCACGTTGGCGATCGGCGTGAACTCATGCAGCACCCCTTCGATCTTCACGGCGGTAATGGCCGCCCCTTCGATCGACGACAACATCACCCGCCGCAACGCATTCCCTATAGTCGTCCCGAAACCTCTTTCGAAGGGCTGGGCAAAGAAGTGGCCATAGGTAGGACTCAGCGTCTCCAGATCACAGATCAACCTCTTGGGCTTTTGAAAAGCTCTAGTCATAGTTTTCCCCTTACCTAATCTCCCTTACTTCGAATAGAGTTCGACGATGAGCTGCTCGTCAATCGGCATCTGAATGTCTTCGCGTTTAGGTAAAGCCAGGACGGTGCCCTTCAAATTGTCTGCATCCAACTCCAGCCAGGCGGGAATGCCCCCGCGCCCTCCGACAGTCGCAACCGAATCCAGCACCTGCTGGTTCTTGCGAGTGCGCTCCCTCAGCGTGATCACGTCGCCGGCGTTGATCTGGGCGGACGGAATGTCCACCTTTCTGCCGTTGACGAGAACATGCCCATGGGTGACCAGCTGTCGCGCCTGGTCACGTGAAGGTGCAAAACCGAGGCGGCAGACCACATTGTCAAGCCTGCGTTCGAGGGTCAGGAGCAGATTCTCGCCCGTGATCCCCTTCTTTCTGTCAGCCTTCGCAAAATAATTGGCAAACTGATTTTCCAGAACTCGATAAATGCGTTTAACCTTCTGTTTTTCGCGTAGCTGGATCCCGTATCCCACTGTCTTGGGACGATGATCGCGGCCATGCTGCCCCGGAGGCCAATTACGCTTCTCGATGGAACAGGAGTCCCTGAAGCAGCGGTCTCCTTTCAGGAAGAGCTTCATCCCTTCCCGCCGGCAAAGCCGACATTTCGCTTCGCGGTATCTAGCCAATTGTCGATCTCCTTCTAATTATTCGATTCCCAGCGTTTTAGCTACACTCTGCGCCGCTTCGGCGGACGGCATCCGTTATGCGGGATCGGAGTGATATCCCTGATAGCCTTCACTTCCAGCCCGGAATTCTGCAATGCCCGTATCGCGGACTCCCTGCCTGCGCCGGGACCCTTCAATTCGACCTGCAGCGTGCGCATCCCGTATTCCTTGGCCGCTGTTGCAGCGATTGTGGCGGCCTGCTGCGCGGCAAACGGAGTCCCTTTCCTGGACCCCTTGAATCCCACGGCGCCCGCGCTCGAAGTCGCCAACAGGTTCCCTTCCAGATCGGTGATGCTGATGATCGTGTTGTTGAACGTCGCCAGGATATGGGCGACTCCGGCCGGAATGTTCAGCTTCTCCCGCCTCTTGCCGGTCTTTCGCTTTCCAGTCTTTTTCTGTTTTTCCGCCATTAATTACTCCGCCAAGTTCCCTTACTTTTTGCCCACGATTCTTCTCGGTCCCTTACGGGTCCGGGCGTTGGTATGAGTCCTCTGCCCGTGAACCGGGAGGCCGCGCCGGTGACGCAATCCGCGGTACGAACCGATCTCCATCAGCCGCTTGATGTCCATCGAGATCGCCTTGCGCAGGTCGCCCTCAACCATCCCGTCTCTCTGGATTATGTTCCTGATCCGTACCGTTTCTTCCTCGGTCAGGTCCTTCACCTTGGTGCTCAGGTTGATCCCGGCTTCTTCACATATTTTCGTAGACCGGCTCCTGCCGATGCCGTAAATGTAAGTCAGCCCTATTTGAACACGCTTGTTCAGCGGCAGATCCACTCCTGCGATTCTAGCCAATTCTTACCTCCCTGTTAGCCCTGACGCTGCTTATGCTTGGGATTGGAGCACCGAATCTGGACCACTCTCTTGCGGCGCACGACTTTACACTTGGTACAAATTTTCTTTACGGATGCTCGAACTTTCATAGTTTGTGCCTATTTGTATCTATACACGATCCGTCCACGCGACAAATCATAAGGTGACAGTTCTACCAGGATCTTATCGCCAGGCAGGATACGGATGAAATTCTTGCGCATTTTTCCCGACACATGAGCAAGAACTATGTGCTTGCTTTCCAGTTCCACCCGGAACATGGCGTTTGGCAGCGTCTCAACTACCGTTCCCACTACTTCTATTGCGTCCTCTTTGGGCATACCTTCCTGCTCGCGGTCATCCCGCGATCCCGGTCATAATGGTTTTGAAAATGTCATCGACTTCCCGGGCGCCGTCGATCGCGGTATACGTCCCCTGGTCCTGGTAATAACGGACCAGCGGCTGAGTCGTCCTGCCGTAAACTTCCAGACGCTCGGCGATGACTTCGGGGGTGTCGTCTTTTCTTTGCACGAGTGCCGTGCCGCATTGATCGCACTTCCCGCCGGCCACCGATGCATCTAGATTGGCGTTGAACATCTTCCCGCATTTCGGGCAGGTCCAGCGCGAAGACAGTCTTCTGATCAGCTCCTGTTTCCCTACTTCGATCCCGATCGTGACGATTCTCGTGTTGTCCTTTTCCAGCAGGGCACTGAGGAATTGCGCCTGCGGTATCGATCGCGGATACCCGTCAAGAATCGCCCCGCCTCTGCAGTCTTCTCCAGCCAGCCGTTCGGCAACGATCTCATCAACCAGCTCGTCAGGCACCAGGGCGCCCGACTCCATGAATGTCCGTGCCTTCTTCCCCAGCTCCGTCTCGTTCTTGAGTGCTTCGCGGAGCATATCCCCCGTCGAAATGTGGGGCAGCTTCAACTTCTCGCTCATCATCCGCGCCTGGGTCCCTTTCCCTGCTCCCGGAGGCCCCAGCATCACTATCACAACCCGGTTTTCCATTTCCTCTATGTTCCGTCTGTTTTCTTATCCCCTGCGTCCGCGAATCCTTCCTTTTTTCAGGAATCCATCATAATGACGCATAATCAGCTGAGATTCAATCTGTTGAATCGTATCCATCGCAACACCGACCACGATCAGAAGCGATGTGCCGCCAAAATAGAACGTGACCCCCAGTCCGGTGGTAATCCACGCCAAACCGGCCGAATTCAGGAAATCATCGAGACGCGGGCCAATGAATGGGATCGGCTGCACCTTGAATCCGGTAATCAAAAACTCCGGCAACAGGCAGATCAGAACCAGGTAGATCGCTCCGGCCGCAGTCAGCCGCGACAGGATGCGGTCGATGTATTCGGCGGTTCTGTGCCCTGGCCGTATTCCCGGAATGTACCCGCCGTACTTGCGGATATTGTCTGCGACTTCCATGGGATTGAAGATGATGCTCACATAGAAGAAGCAGAAGAATATGATGCCCACGATATAGAGCAGGTTGTACAACGGCATGCCCTGTGCAAGCTGATCCGAGAGCGTCCGCATGAACGTATTCGGCATCACGGTGCCGAGTGTGGACGGAATCGCCACGATCGATGCCGCAAAGATCACCGGGATGACGCCGCCTGAATTCACGCGCAAAGGAAGGTGCGTGGCCTGTCCGCCGTAGACGCGCCGGCCTACAACGCGCTTGGCGTATTGCACCGGAATCTTCCTCTGTCCCCGTTCGACGAAAACCACCGCGGCCACCACCACGACCATCATGATGACCAGGAGAATTACCGTAAAGATGCTCCAGGTGCGCTGCTGCACATTCGTGACGATCGCCTGGATCGCGCTCGGCAGGCCCACCACGATGCCGCCGAAAATGATCAGGCTGATGCCGTTGCCGATGCCGCGCTCGGTGATCTGCTCACCGATCCACATGATGAAGGCGGTACCGGTGGTCAGGGTGATCATCACCATGAACCGGAAACCCCATCCGGGGTTGAGCACAATCTGGTCTCCCGAACGCTCGAGCGCGATGGCGGTCATGAATCCCTGAAACAACGTAAGTGCAACCGTCAGGTAGCGCGTGTACTGGGTGATTTTCTTACGTCCCAGTTCTCCTTCCTTCGACAGCTTCTCGAGACGGGGAACGACCACCGTTGCCAGCTGCAGGATAATCGACGCCGTGATGTACGGCATGATTCCGAGGGCGAAAATGCTGAAGCGGCTCAGCGCTCCGCCGGAAAACATGTTCAGAAATCCGAAGATCGTCCCCTGGCTGGCCTCAAACAGCTGAGCCAGTGCATCCTGGTTTATTCCCGGCGTCGGTATGTACGAACCCACGCGGAAAACGGCCAGCAGGCCGAGCATGTACAGGACACGCTTGCGCAGGTCCGGAATACTGAAAATATTCTTTATTGAATTTAGGATCGGATTTCTTTCTTCCGCCATCGTAGGTTCCGGTTCCACTGATCGGGCTGCAAATGCCGATCCTGGAACTCCTCAAGTTTATTCCTGTTTATGCAATTACCTCAATGGTCCCGCCTGCTTTCTGAATCTTTTCGGCTGCGCTTTTGCTGAACTTGTGGGCGCGGACATTCAGGGCGTGCGGCAATTCGCCGTCTCCGAGGACTTTCAGTCCGGCTTGGAGGCTTTTGACGATCCCGCGACTCTTCAGAATTTCCGGATCCACCTGCGCGCCGGCTTCAAATGCGGCTGCCAGCTTCTCGAGGTTGATGACTGCATATTCCTTGCGGAACAGATTCGTAAACCCGCGCTTCGGCAGGCGCCGGTACAGCGGCATCTGGCCGCCTTCAAACCCGGGCCGAATACTCGCGCCTGAACGGGACTTCTGCCCCTTGTACCCCCGCCCGGAAGTCTTGCCGAGGCCGGAGCCCATGCCGCGCCCCACGCGCTTGCGCGCCCGCTTGGCGCCGGGGGCCGGCTTTAAGGTATTGATGCGTAACATAGTAATATGCCCTATTTTCAAGTCGGCGCTGGAGGCCGGGCGTCATCCGGCTGTCCGGGCCTACTGTTCGAGAATCTTCACCAGATGCGGCACCTGCGCCACCATTCCGCGGACAGCAGGAGTATCGACGCGCGTGACCACCTGGTTCAGACGCTTCAGTCCCAGGCTCTTGATCACCAGCTTGTGCTTCTGAGGCGTCGCGATCGCACTCTTGACGTACTTGATCTTAATTGTTGCACCGGATTCGATTTCAGGTTTCTTTCTGGAAGCCATATCTTACAGTTCCTCGACCTGTCGGCCGCGCAGCTTGGCGACCTCTTCGGGCTCCTTCAGCCTCCTGAGGCCGTCAAAGGTGGCCTTGACAACATTATGAGGGTTCGTGGTCCCGAGCGATTTCGTCAGGATATTGGAAATGCCGGCGGACTCGACTACGGCGCGCACCGGCCCTCCGGCAATCACACCCGTCCCTTCGGATGCCGGTTTGAGGATTACCCGTCCGGCTCCGTAGCGTCCCAGGATGATGTGCGGGATAGTTCTTCCCTGCAGAGGGACGCGGATCAGGTTCTTGCGCGCCTGCTCGACTCCCTTCCGGATGGCTTGGGGTACTTCCTTCGCCTTCCCCATTCCATATCCGACAAGCCCGTTCTGATCGCCGACAACCACGAGAGCGCTGAAACTCAGGTTCTTTCCCCCCTTGACCACCTTGGTCACGCGGTTGATCGAAACCACATGGTCTTTCAATTCCTGCGCATTGGGATCGATCTTGTCCAAGATTCCTCCATTAAATTGCAGACTGCCGACCGCAGACTGCCTCTAAAATTTTAATCCTGATTCCCGGGCAGCCTCGGCAATAGCTTTGATCCGACCGTGGTAGAGATATCCGCCTCGGTCGAAGACCACGCTCTCGATTCCCTTCGCCCTGGCGCGTTCTGCGATGGCTTTCCCGACCAGCTTCGCGGCCTCGATGTTTCCTCCCTGCTTCGCATCGCCGCGCACGCCCTTTTCAATGCTCGCTGCGGCGGCCAGGGTCTTTCCCTCCGAGTCGTCGACGATCTGGGCATACAGATACTTAGCGCTGCGGTAGACGCAGAGCCGGGGGCGTGTCTTGCTTCCCGAGACTTTTCTTCTTATACGTTTATGAACTCTTCGGCGTTCGGTTGCGCGGTCAATTGAGCTGATCATTATGCACCCTTCTTCCCAGCCTTAAGCCGGACTGCCTCGTTCGCATACCGGAGCCCTTTTCCTTTGTATGCATCCGGCCTTCTCAAGGAGCGGATATCCGCCGCCACCTGTCCGACGACCTGTTTGTCAGGACCGGAGACAGTGATAGTAGCGACGTAATTCTGGATATTCCTGTTCTGCTTTTCCACCTTCACGCTGATTCCGGGCGGAATCGGAAACTCGATCGGATGCGAGTATCCGAGCGACAATGTCACGGCCTTCGGCTTGGCCTCAGCCTTGTAGCCGATTCCGATCAGATCGAGTTCCTTCTTGAATCCCTCCGTGACGCCGTGGACGCAGTTTGCGGCCAGAGCCCGCGCCAGTCCGTGGAAAGCCGGGTAGGGTTTCTCGTCGGATTCCCTGATCGCCGTCAGAGTGTCGCCATTGAGCTCAAAGCGAATACCGGTCGGTATCGGGCTCGAGAGCTTCGCCGTCTTTCCTTCCACTTCAAGCCGGCCGTCGCGGATTTCCACTTTCACTCCGCTCGGAATCTTGATCGGTTTTTTCCCTATTCGCGACATAAAGCACCTTTATCTGAAAAACGTTTCCGGTTCTGCGCCCTCAGCTGATGGCACAGAGTACCTCTCCGCCTAATCCTTTTTCCTGCGCCTGCTTGCCGGTCAGAACCCCGTGTGACGTGGAGACGATGCAGATTCCCAGCCCTCCGAGCACCGACGGGATCTCGGTCTTACCCCGGTACACACGGCACCCGGGCCGGCTCACGCGCTCGAGAGACGTAATCACCGGGGTCTTTCCAGCCGTATAACGCAGCTGTATGCGAATCACACCCTGCTTGTTGTCGCTGATGTGGTGATACCCCTCGATGTACCCCTCCTCTTTGAGCAGGCGTGCCATTTCCAGCTTCAGTTTTGACGAGGGTATATCGACGGTCTCGTGCCTCGCGCCGCAGGCGTTTCGAATCCGTGTCAGGAAATCAGACACGGGATCGGTCATTGTCATGATGAACTCTCCAACTCTAATGATCTACAGGTTACCAGCTCGATTTCGTCAATCCCGGAATTTCGCCCGTCAGTGCCAGAGTGCGCAGGCAGAGGCGGCAGAGCTGAAACTTCCGGTAATACCCGCGCGAACGTCCGCAGCGCATACACCTGTTGTGCGCCCGCACCGCGAATTTCGGCGTCATCCTGGCTTTGGCTCTCATGCAAGTTCTTGCCACAGTATCTCCGTTCAGCAGTTGCGATCCGGCTTGCGCCCGGATCATTTAACCTTGGCTATTGCTGCCCCTTTTTGGCAAAGGGCATTCCCAGATTCTTCAGAAGCTCATAGGCCTCGTCGTCGGATCCGGCTGTCGTCACAATCGTGATATTCATCCCGCGCGCCTTGTCAGCCTTGGCGAAATCGATTTCGGGGAATATGAGCTGATCGCGCAGCCCGAGCGTGTAATTGCCGCGGCCGTCAAAAGACCGGGCTGAAACTCCTCGAAAGTCCCGGACGCGGGGGAGCGCAATGCTGACCAGCCGATCCAGAAATTCGTACATGCGGTCGCCGCGCAGCGTCACCGTCACCCCGATCGGCATTCCCTGGCGCAGCTTGAATGCAGCGATCGATTTCTTCGCCTTCGTCACAACAGGGCGCTGGCCCGTGATCGCAGCCAGCTCTTCGGTCGCGACATCCAGGATCTTGGCATTCGAAATGGCCTCGCCGAGCCCCATATTCACGTTGATCTTAACCAGCTTGGGCGCCGCCATAACGTTCCCGTAGCCGAACTGCTTCATCAGGGCCGGCAGTGCTTCCGTCTTGTATAACTCCCGAAGTCTACTCATGATCTGACCTTTCCAACCTCGTCTCGCCTTTACTCATCCAGAAGCTCTTTGCAGCTCTTGCACACCCGAACCTTGCTGCCGTCCTCCGCAACGCGAATCCCTACGCGGGAATGCTTGTCGCAACGCTTGCAGACAACCATAAGGTTGGATATGTGGATAGGTGCCTCCTTGGGCAGGATACCACCCTTTACATTCCTCTGCGGATTGGGCCGCGTATGCTTGTGGATGTTGTTCAGGCCCTCCACCACCGCCCTGTTCTTGTCCAGGAAAACCTTGAGCACTTTGCCCGTCTTGCCCCGGTCCTTCCCGGACAGCACGTAAACCAGATCATTCTTCTTAATATGCACTCTGGGCATCGGATTCTGTCCTCGTTCAACCGCAGCTAGAGCACTTCAGGCGCCAGCGAAACGATTTTTAAAAAGTCCCTGTCCCTCAGTTCACGACTGACAGGACCAAAAACGCGCGTCCCGATAGGTTCCTTCTGGTCGTTTATGAGCACGGCTGCATTATCGTCAAAACGGATATAGGTGCCGTCCTTGCGCCGGAACTCTTTGCGCGTCCTTACAATCACGGCCTTGACCACTTGCCCTTTCTTGACGGTGCCGTCAGGCGCAGCCTCTTTCACGTTGGCCGTGATGATGTCTCCAAGGCTCGCAATGCGCCCCACCTGGTTCCCCAATGGGTGAATGCAGGAGATCTTTCGAGCCCCTGAATTGTCCGCAACATCCAAAATCGTCCTCATCTGTATCATGAGATCCTCACTTCAACTGACGACAACTCCGCCATCCGTCAAAAGTAATCATCAATCCACAATCGTGGCGCTTGTAATCACCTTCTCCACACGCCATCTCTTTCGCGCACTCAGGGGGCGCGTCTCGATAATGCGGACGCGGTCACCCACTTTGCAGATACCGTTTTCATCGTGCGCCAGAAACTTCGAGGTCCTCCGCTGAATCTTCTTATAGAGCTTGTGCTGTACGAGCCTGTCGACTGCCACCGTGACAGTCTTCTGCATCGCCGTGCTCGTCACGGTCCCGATCTGGCTCTTGCGGATTCCTCTTTTCTGTTCTGTTCCCATGCTGTCCTCAACGATCTCGATAGACACTATACCCGTTCCATTTCCTTGAGAACCGTCGCGATGCGCGCGATGTCGCGGCGTATTTCCCTCATCTTCGGCGCACTCTCAAGCTGACCGGTCGCGGTCTGGAATCGCAACTTGAAGAGCTGTTTGCGCAGCTCCGATTCTTCAAGGAGCAGGTCTTCCTTAGACATGTCCCTCAATTTGGAGGCCTTCATACTTCCTCCTTCCCGAATCTCTTTACAAATTTCGATCTGACGCAGAGCTTATGGCCTGCCAGCCTCATTGCTTCCTGCGCCTGCTCTTCCGGGATCCCCTCCATCTCGTAGAGGATCTTTCCGGGCCGCACCACCGCCACCCAACCTTCCGGAGCGCCCTTCCCTTTCCCCATACGGGTTTCAGCGGGCTTCTTGGTAATCGGCTTGTCAGGGAAAACCCGGATCCAGATCTTTCCCCCTCTTTTGACAAACCGCGTGATTGCGACACGTCCGGCTTCTATCTGCCTGTCGGTAACCCAGCCGACCTCCATCGCCTTCAGGCCGTACTCCCCGAAAGTGACCTCGGAGCCGCGCCACGCCTTGCCGCGGCGTTTTCCCTTCTGTTGTTTTCTATATTTGACCTTCTTCGGCATCAACATGATTGACGAACTCCTTGAGGTTACCGGGCGGCCTTTTCAGATTTCTGCATGCCAAAAACCTCGCCCTTGTAAATCCACACCTTTACCCCAATGACTCCATAGGTGGTGTTTGCTTCGGCAAATCCATAGTCTATGTCCGCCCGGATCGTATGCAGCGGAAGCTGGCCGCTCAGGTACCACTCGGTGCGCGCGATCTCGGCCCCGTTCAACCGTCCCGAAACCCGTACCTTGATCCCCTTGGCGCCGAAGCGCAGCGTGCCGTCAACCGCGCGGCGCATGGCGCGGCGGAACGCGATCCGTTTTTCAAGCTGCTGCGCGATCCCTTCAGAAACAAGCTGGGAGTCGAGCTCCGGCTTGCTCACTTCCTGGATCTTCAGGTTCACATCCCTTCCGGTCAACAGCTGCATGTCTTTCTTCAGCTTCTCGATCTCGCTCCCCTTCTTCCCGACGATGATGCCGGGGCGGGAGGTGAAGATGATGATAGTCAGCTTGTTTGCCGCCCGCTCGATTTCGACGCGCGAAATTCCCGCATGCGAGAACTTCTTCTTCAGCATCGTCTTGAGCCGGAGATCCTCATGGAGCAACGCTCCGTAGTCTTTTCTCGCAAACCAGCGCGACCGCCATGTTCGATTAACGCCCAGCCTGAAACCGTAAGGATGAACTTTCTGACCCACGGATTACCTCCCCTACACTTCCTCTGTATCTTTGCCTTTGATCCTGATGATCACGTGTTTATAACGGCGCTGCTGGCGATATGCCCGGCCCATCGGCGCAGGCCGCACTCTCCTCCGGTACTTCGTGGGACCCGAATCAACCACCGCCCGGTCGATAATGAACTCGTCCACGTCGGCGGTGGCATTCTTTTCCTTGGCGTTTGCCACGGCTGAAAGCAGCACCTTCTCGATCGATTTCGTGGCGCGCTTATTCGTGAACCGGAGAATGGCCAGAGCATCCTCCACTTTCCTGCCCCGAATAAGGTCAATTACCAGCCGGGCTTTCTGAGGAGATCCCCTCAAGTATTTCCCTTTTGCTATCGCTTCCATAAGCTCCAGTCGGCAGCCGGCACTCCCAGACGGGCCTGCTGTCTGCCAATCTCTCCCATAGTCTTTACATCACCTGTCCCAAACCGGCAGTGACGGCCTTATACCGACTTCTGCCGACCTACGGTCTGACCGCACTCGCCTTCTCGGCCACCTTGGTCGTATGCCCCTTGAACATCCGGGTAGGAGCAAACTCCCCGAGTTTGTGGCTGACCATGTTCTCAGAAATATAAATAGGAATAAACTTCTTTCCATTGTGAACGGCCACCGTCAGGCCGACCATCTCCGGAGTGATCGTCGAACGCCTGGACCAGGTCTTGATAACCGCACGGCTCCCAGAGCTCACGGCCGTCCGTACCTTCTTCAGCAAGTGGTCGTCTACAAAAGGTCCTTTTTTGACTGATCTCGTCATGCTGCTCCCTATTTACCGCGGCGCTTGATGATGAAGCGCTGAGTTCGTTTGTTATTCCGGGTCTTATACCCTTTCGTCGGAACGCCCCAGGGAGTGACCGGGTGCCTGCCGCCTGAAGTCCTCCCTTCACCGCCGCCATGGGGATGATCGATCGGGTTCATGACAACTCCGCGGACTGTGGGCCGCTTGCCAAGCCACCGGCTTCTTCCGGCCTTGCCTATGGATACGTTCTCGTGATTGAGATTCCCCACCTGTCCGATCGTCGCATAGCAGTTCAGATTCACCATACGGGTTTCGCCGGAAGGGAGTTTCAGCTGGGCGTAACCCGCTTCTTTCGCCAGCAGCTGCGCCGCGGAGCCCGCGGATCTGGCCATCTGGCCCCCTTTCCCAACCCTCATCTCGATGTTGTGAATCATGGTGCCGAGAGGAATGTTCTTCAGCGGCAGCGAGTTGCCGACCAGTATGTCCGCCGCCTCCCCCGCAATCACAGACGCGCCCACGGAAAGCCCGTCAGGCGCAAGAATATAGCGTTTCTCCCCGTCCGCATATGACAGCAGCGCAATCCGCGCCGACCGGTTCGGATCGTACTCGAGCGAGACCACCTTCGCCGGGATCTCCCTCTTGTCACGCCGGAAATCGATCACGCGGTACAGTCTCTTATGCCCGCCACCGCGATGCCGTATCGTGAGCCGTCCCTTGTTGTTGCGTCCCGAAATCCTCGTCTTGGATCTGGTGAGGCGCTTGAGCGGACGCTCTTTGGACAGTTCTTTGTTGTCAAGGGTTGTCCGGAACCGCAGCGCCGGTGACGTGGGATTGTAGGTCTTGATGGAAGACATGATTTAACCCAGCTCCTGCTTTATGCCGTCTCGAAAAATTCGATCATCTTCTCGCCCTGCTTCAGCGTCACATAAGCCTTCTTCCAGTCGGGCCTGCGTCCGCTGTAGCGCCCCTGGCGCCGCTTCTTCCCGTGGAAGTTGGCTGTCCGTACGCTCTCGACCTTCACCTTGAAGATTTTCTCGACGGCGTCCTTGATCTCTATCTTGTTTGCATCACGGACCACTCTGAAGGCCAGGGTACGGTTGCCTTCCTTCAGGTTCGTGCTCTTTTCCGTGATGACCGGGGTCCTCAAAATATAGTGTCTACGGTTCATTTGCTTAAGCCCTTCTCCACCTGGAGGATTGTGTCCCTGGAAAACAGGAGCGTGTTGCTGTTGACAACATCAAAGATGTTCAGCCCCGATGCCGGAACCAGCTTCACCTTAGGCAGGTTGCGCGAGGACAGAAGCAGGTTCCTGTCTCCGCTCGAGTCGATGATCAGGATCTTGCCGGTGAATCCCAGGCCGTTGAGGATCTTCTGGAAGTCTTTGGTCTTGGCGGTTTCCGGATTCAGCGACTCGACAACCACGACCGCATTTTCCCCAAGCTTGGCTGAAAGAGCCGAGCGCATTGCGCTCTGCACTTTCTTGCGCGGGAACCGGTAGGAGTAATCCCGTGGCTTCGGGCCGTGCACCGTGCCGCCGTGCCGCCACAGGGGGCTCCGGATGCTGCCGATGCGGGCTCGTCCCGTACCCTTCTGCCGCCACAGCTTCTTGCCGCTTCCGCTTACCTCGCCCCGAACCTTCGTGGATGCCGTGCCGGCACGGAGCGAATCGTTGTAGTGCTTCACCGCTTCCCAGATCAGGGGCTGGTTGAACTCCGCCTTGAACACCTCGTCGGACAGTTCAAGCTTTCCGACTACCTCACTGGCAAGGTTTTTTACCTCAATCTCCGCCATTACCAACCTCGTTTCGAATCCCGGGTCGGGGATTCGCCTCTTTTTTAAGCTTTCTTAATGACCACGTAACCGCCATTGCGGCCCGGAACCGCTCCCTTGATCAGAAGAAGGTTCTCTTCTTCCTGAACCCGGACCACCCGCAGGTTCTGAACAGAAACGGTCTCACACCCCATGTGGCCGGCCGCACGCATCCCGGGCAGCACACGGCTCGGATAGGCGGATGCCCCGATCGATCCCGGAGCGCGATGGAACATGGAACCGTGAGACGCAACGCCGCCGCCGAAGTGATGCCGTTTGATAACGCCCGCGAATCCGCGCCCCTTGCTCGTGCCCTGAACGTCGACCTTGTCCTCGGCTTTGAAGACCTGCGAAACAAGGATCTGCTCGCCGACGTTCGGCGTCTCCGCTCCTCGGAATTCCCGCAGAATGCGGCAGGGAGGGACGCCTGCTTTCTTGAAGTGACCGGTCCGCGGCTTGTTCACTCTCGAAGGACGAATGAACTCCACAAGGCCCAGCTGCACAGCGTCGTACCCGTCGGTCTCGGCCGTCTTTTTCTGGACGACCACGCACGGCCCGGCTTTGATCACGGTCACCGGAACGACCAACCCGTTATCATCAAAAATCTGGGTCATCCCAACTTTAATTCCAATCAATCCGTCAACCATATGAGTTCCCAGTATGAGTTCCCGGTTCCGGGTTTCAGTTCCCAGTCATCAGAAAACCGGACGGGGGAACATGCAAAATGAATTTACTTATGTTCCGTTCCGAATGCCTTGATCTCAACGTCGATTGCCGCCGGCAAATCAAGTTTCATCAGCGCATCGACCGTCTGCGGCGTCGGTTCGAGAATGTCGACCAGGCGTTTATGAGTCCTGATCTCGAACTGTTCCCGTGACTTCTTGTCCACGTGAGGCGAACGCAAAACACAGAACTTGTTCTTGACTGTCGGCAGGGGGATCGGACCGGAAACCCTGGATCCGGTACGCTTTGCTATTTCGACAATCTCAGAAGTCGATTGGTCCAGCACCCTGTAATCGTAAGCTTTCAGCCTGATTCTAATCTTTTCATTCAGCATGTTCATTCCGCTTATTCAATGATTTCCGAAATCGTCCCCGCGCCGACGGTCCTGCCGCCCTCGCGGATCGCAAACCGCAGACCCTTTTCCATCGCTATCGGGGTGATCAGCTTGATCGTCAGCTGAACATTGTCGCCCGGCATCACCATTTCAGTCCCTTCCGGCAGTTCCGCAACTCCCGTCACGTCCGTCGTCCGGAAATAGAACTGCGGTCGGTACCCGTTGAAGAACGGCGTGTGCCGACCACCTTCATCCTTCGTCAGGATATACGCCTGAGCCTTGAAGTGCGTGTGCGGCGTGATGCTCCCGGGCGCCGCGATCACCTGCCCGCGCTCCACTTCCTTCTTGTCCGTCCCGCGCAACAGCAGTCCCACGTTGTCTCCGGCCATCCCTTCATCAAGCAGCTTGCGGAACATCTCCACTCCCGTAACCACTCGCTTGACCGTCGGCCGAATCCCGACAATCTCAATCTCCTCGCCTACTTTGACCTTGCCCCGCTCAATCCTGCCCGTCGCCACGGTTCCGCGTCCCGAAATCGTGAAAATGTCTTCAACCGGCATCAGGAACGGCTTCTCCACTTCCCGCGCAGGCAGCGGTACGTTCTGATCCACAGCTTCCATCAGCGCCAGAATCTGCTGCTTCGCTCCCTCGTCTCCCTGCATCGCCTTCAGTGCGCTGCCACGAACCACCGGAATATCATCCCCAGGGAATTCATAGAAAGTCAGAAGTTCACGCACTTCCAGCTCTACCAGGTCAAGCAGCTCAGGATCATCTACCATGTCCACCTTGTTCATGAACACGACTATGTACGGCACTCCCACCTGGCGCGCCAGCAGTATGTGCTCTCGCGTCTGCGGCATCGGACCGTCTGCCGCCGATACCACCAGGATCGCTCCGTCCATCTGCGCCGCTCCCGTGATCATGTTCTTGATGTAATCCGCGTGCCCCGGACAGTCGACGTGCGCATAATGCCGGTTCTTCGTCGAATACTCCACGTGCGATGTCGCTATCGTGATCCCTCTTTCCTTCTCCTCGGGCGCGTTGTCGATCGAGTCAAACGAACGTACGGCGATCTTGGGATCCGCCTCGTGCAACACTGTCGTGATTGCCGCTGTCAGTGTCGTCTTGCCGTGGTCGATGTGTCCTATCGTCCCTATGTTTACGTGCGGCTTACTGCGATCAAATTTCTCCTTGGCCATACTCGATTCTCCTGGGCTTCTGCTCCGGGTCGTCAATCCTTAATAATAATAATGATATCGCCTCAACATCCCGTCTGTTCAAGCTATTACATCGCGTTCACTGGAGCCCACGACCAGGATTGAACTGGTGACCTCGTCCTTACCAAGGACGCGCTCTACCGACTGAGCTACGTGGGCTGGGTTCTGGAGCGGGAGACGGGACTCGAACCCGCGACCAATAGCTTGGAAGGCTATGACTCTGCCAACTGAGTTACTCCCGCCCTCTGTTCAAAATCCTGGTGGAGAGGGGAGGATTCGAACCTCCGTAGTGCCGAAGCACGCTGGGTTTACAGCCCAGTGCCATTAACCACTCGACCACCTCTCCAGAATATGCAAAGCATGGAAACTTCTGCAACGCTATGGTCACCGCCAGGGAGCTTACAGGCGTGCCGACCGGCGGGAGCCTTTTCCCGCCGACCGCTGGGTTCCGCAATCCCAAATTCTTCTTTGTGTTACGGCCTCGTTCCTGAAGCTGGCGAGAGGATTTGAACCCCCGACCCGCTGATTACAAATCAGCTGCTCTACCGGCTGAGCTACGCCAGCATTGACAAAGCCCTGAGTGTAGCATGCGACACTACCCTCTGCAACTCAAAAAACAGATCTTCCTACAAGAATCAACAGGGGTTAGCTGTCGCTCACATTCACTCCACCCGAGACTCTGCCCCTCAAAGAAAGGCAATCGATATGTTGTTCCCTGAAATGGACTTCAGTCAAGAGAATTCATTACGGAAACCGAAGAATTCCGCCCCTTACTGCCGGAAAATCGATTCGTGATGGTGCCGGCTCACCACGTCGGATAGCCGCCTGTCGAACATGCGCGAGTGCAGGACTCCGTGACGCTGCAGAAAAAGACGGAGCATGACCCCGACCGTCTTAAGACCATACACCATGCTCACTCTGAAGTTCACGCTCGACGCTTCGGGAAAATACCTGGCCTGCACCGGGATCTCCCTGATTGTGAACCCCATGTACACAGCCTGGGCGATCATCTGGGAATCAAAGACGAAATCATCCGAGTTGAGCAGGAACGGAACCGTGCTCAGAAGCCTGCGGCTGTAAGCCCGAAACCCGCTGTGGCAGTCCGTCAGTTTCGTTCCGTACACAATGTTCTCGGCTTCGGTCAGAACGCGGTTGGCGGCATATTTCCACAAGGGCATTCCCCCTTCGAGCGCGCGGCCATTGAGGATTCGGGAGCCCATAACCATGTCCGCATCCCCGGAGAGAATCGGCGCAACCAGCTCAGGAACGAGCCTGGAGTCGTACTGGTGGTCGGGGTGCAGCATCACAACTACGTCCGCCCCTTCCTTGAGCGCCTCGAGATAGCAGGTCTTCTGATTTCCGCCATACCCACGGTTCTGGATATGGATAACCACCGACAGTCCCAGCGCTCGGGCGACTTCGACGGTCTGGTCCTGGCTTACATCGTCGACCAGGATAATCTTTGAAATCTTCTCCTTCGGGATGTCGGCATATGTCTTTTCAAGAGTCCGGGCGGCGTTGTAGGCCGGTAGCACGATTATTATTCTGGGATCTGAATTCATGTGTCACACGCAATAAAGGTCGCTCTTGTACAGATCCTCTCTGCCGTTGAACCAGCGAACCGTCTTCTCCAGTCCCTCGGCCAGACCCACCATCGGTTGCCACTGCAGCCGTCTCTTCGCCACCTGGTTGGAAGCAAACAGCCGCTCCACCTCGCTGTTTTCGGGACGGCGCCTCCCCTGTTCGGAGACGATTTCCAGCGTCTTCCCAAGTATGTCACCGATCATTCCTGCAACCTGTTCAATTGAGTACTCCGCCTGCGAACCGAGCTGGATCGTTACTCCGTCAATGTCGGGAACCGAAGCGGCAGCCAGGAATCCGCGGGCGGTATCGGTGACAAAAGTCAGGTCACGCCTGGTATCAATGCTTCCAAGGCGCACCTGGTCCGATTTCAGCGCCTGAACGATTATCGTCGGAATGACCGCGCGCAGCGATTGCCTCGGTCCATATGTGTTGAAGGGGCGAAGGATCACTACGGGCAGCCCGTAGGTTCTGTAGTAGCTCTCTGCGAGCTTGTCGCTCGCGACCTTCGACGCGGCATAGGGAGACTGTGGGTTCAGCGGATGGCTTTCATCCATCGGGACGTACTGCGCCGTGCCGTACACCTCGCTGGTGGAAGTCTGAACGACCCTTTCGACTCCGCATTCGAGACTGGCCTGCAGAACGTGAAGCGTCCCGAGTACGTTCGCATGGACGACGTCGACAGGATTCTCATACGAATAAGGGATCCCGATCAGGGCCCCGAGATGGAATACCCGCCGGCATCCCCGGACGGCTTTACGGACGGCCTCCGGATCGCGCAAATCTCCGGCCATAACCTCGATCTGCTTCAGGCCCTTTCTGTCGAGGTCTTCCAGCATCCCCCAGTCATTCCGGGAATTGTAGTGCACAAACGCCCGCACCTCCGCTCCCTCGGCGAGGCACAGTTCGCACAGATGGCTCCCGATGAAGCCGCCTGCCCCGGTAACCAGTACCTTGGACTTGGACAACTCTCGCATATGTCCGGTTATCCTACCCCAGGGTTCCCTTCAACGCCAAATCCATTACGCAGTTTGGACCTTTCTCCTTGACAGTCTAGGCGGAACGACATACATTGTTTTCACCTAGATCGTCAAGGAGGCACACAGATGCCCAAATACCCGGATCCGGACATGCTTCAGGGGACGCTGGACATGCTGATCCTGAAAACAGTGGCTTCGGGGCCCATCCACGGCTACGGAATTGCCATGCGCATCCAGCAGATCACTCAGGATGTGCTGCGCGTGCGGCAGGGATCTCTTTACCCGGCGTTGTATCGTCTCGAGCGGAAACGCTGGATCGACTACGACTGGGGCACCTCGGAAAACGGCCGCCGTGCCAAATACTATCGCCTTACCAAACAGGGGCGAAAGCAGCTCGCCACCGAAACGGAGAACTGGGATCGGCTCTCCACCGCAGTGAATCGGCTTCTTCAGACCACATAACAGGGAGGCCCTATGATCCGCCTGCCCGGCCGTACAGGAATTCGTTCGCTTTGGGGCAGAAGACTCAGGGAGTACGAGATGGACGAGGAGATGATGTTTCACCTCTCCCGTCTGATCGAAGACAATCTAGAAGCAGGCATGAGTCCGGCAGAAGCGCGCCGTGTTGCCTTGCGCGACTTTGGCGGGATCTGCCAGCTGAAAGAGGAGTGCCGTCAAGCTTCAGGATTCAGGTTCATCAGGGAGACGCGGCAAGACTTGCATTACGCCGTTCGGCAGTTGCTCCACAACCCGGGGTTCGCGTTTCTGACTATTCTGGTACTGGCGCTGGGAATAGGCGCAAACACCGCGTCCGTCGGCGTTATCGATCAGCTGATCTTCCGCCCGCTGCCGGTTCTGGAACCGGAGCGGCTGGTGAGTATTTCACAATCGTCGTATCTGGATTATGTCGATATCCGAAATGACGGCCAGGTTTTCTCGGACGTGGCTGCAACAGATTTCGCGGGCTATGAAGTATGGGATTCAGATCATTCAAGGAATCTGTCGGTCAGGTCCGTCTCAGCAAACTTCTTCGATGTGCTCGGGATCAAAATGGCGGCTGGACGATCATTCTATCCCGAAGAAGATCGACTGTAGTCAATATCGCGAAATCTATGACTCCGTCATAGGCCTGCAGGACCTGGAGCTTGCATGCATTTGATCCGAGGATTTTCTTCCTTGCCGTGTTCATCACCATACTGGCCAACGTTATCTTCGGATTGCTCCCGGCGTTCCTGGGATCGCGGGTTGAACCCGCGGCGACCCTCAAAGAGCAAAGCTTTCATGGCAGAAGTGCCGGTCCGCGCTGGCGGCGGATCCTGATTGTCGCCCAGGTCGTACCCTCTTTTGTCCTTCTTGTCGGGGCCGGCCTGTCTATCAGGTTTATCCTGCGGTTCGAGTCAACGGATCCCGGATTCGATTTGAACGTGCTCGTGGTAAACCCAGGCGCCCCCACCTACGACCGGAGGGAGAACAAGGGCTATCGCGCAAGGGTTTCAGAACTTATCAATGCCTTGCCCGGAGTTCACTCCTCGGGCTGGGCTGTAAGTTCTCCTCCGGAGACTGCAAGCGGCTTTGGCCAATACATTCGCCCCGAAGGGACGAATTCCGGCGAAGACAACTACCTCTGGATTGACTGCATCCTCAGGCAACCGTTCGATGCTGCAACGCATCTGCTAAAGTCCCCTCCCCCGTTTCCCGACACCGGACACAGAGCCGGCTCCATGAAATGAGTTCCCTCGATCCGGGCACCCATATTATCGTTTACTATCGTTGTATCGCTTTGGATGGCGCCGGTCGGCGTCGCAGCCGCCATCCCGACAAGAAGAGCCATCTTCGGACCTAATGAAAGCATTGCGATTTGAATAGCTGCGAATAACATTCATGATCCTGGATTGAGGAGGCTGCTGTGGCTGAACGAGGAACGGACATCGCATCAATTATCATCTCAATGGAAAAAGCTGCACTGGATCGGCCGGACGCCGGGGGATTTCTCGAAATATCTGATCCCGATGTCATCTATATGGACCCGACTCTCGACAGGCCGATCTACGGTCTGGACTCGCTGACTGCCTATTACGCCGGATTCCCCGTCAACGATTCTGTGCCTCCAGGCAAGATGCTGAACTCCAAAGTGCAGGTCTTTGGCGACGTTGCCGTCCTCACATTCAACTTCAAACGCGGCGAGAAACCCACCCATGGTTGGAACGCCACGGAGGTATACCGCCGGACGGAACAAGGCTGGCGCATCGTCCACACTCACTGGGCATATGTGAAACCGGAGATGCCTTAAATCCGCGGCATGGTGCAACAAAGTATAGTTTTTTGCATAAGCCGCCAAACACGGCCGCCGATCACTCTCCAACAGCACACCAAAGAGACATCGCGGAATTCCAGGTCACCGGTGCACGCGAACAAAACCTCTGCTGGCCCGGTTCTTAAGCGCCTGAAGTGAGCCCGCATTTCCTCGCCACACCTACCGGGAGGTCGTAGAAACCCAAACGTCCCTTGACGGGGACGGCCGGCAGTTTCTGAATCATCCTCATCTCCCAGACGTACTTCCCTGTGGGATCAACCAGAGCGGCTTTCTTGTCCTGCCTCCGGCCTTCCCGAACATTGAACAGATCAACCAGCGCGATTGTCACTCCATTGGGAGCATTTTCCAGACCATGCTCCTCCAAGGCTATTCGGTTTGGTTGCTTGGAGGACACTATAACCAAGGGCCCCCGATAGTTCACCTTCCAGCTTCGGACTTCCAGCGTCTTGATCCCATTGGCGATGAGCGTTGCCCAGGGTTGCTTTATGGACAGGGCCTTCATTCTCTCCTCCTTCTGACGCGGCCTGAAAAATTCGAGATTTTGCCAGACAGGCGAGGTTTCCGCTTTCGACTTTCCTAATCGAGGAGGATTAGTGCTAGGACCGAGAAGTATTTGGTGGAGGGAACGACGACCTACCGCAAAACAGTCTCAAAACGCACGGTCCTCGTAACTCCTTGATAATAAACGCCGAAGTCATTTCACACAACAACTTCCCGACAACCCGACCAGAGAAACGAATTTCTCCCCTGATTTCCCGGCACCGGACGAGGGTGACGGGTTTGCAGTAAAACCGGATACCTGGCGCTGAACCGCAACAACTTCGAATCCGGTTTTCGGACGCCGGTTCGGTTCCCAAAACGGGAATCGAATTGATGCCCGGATCGGCTTAATGGAGCCCATATTTTTTCTTGAAATCCCCAATCCAGTCTTGGTGTCCGCCCGATTCTTGTATCGCCTCAACAACCATTTGAATGGTCAATCGGCCAACTCGATGCCGTAGGTTCTGCGGGATCGCCTCATATAGAAACGGCCACAACCCGCCGTGCGCCATCCCATCATCCGTTGACCTCAAAAAAGCCGGGTTTCTTGCATCGTGCAGCAATATGAAGGTCCCTTGCTTGGCAAAGGCAAACATCGCCTCACGGAAAAATTGGTAGTAGTTTGCAAACGGACATATGGCCCCATTAACAAGAGTCGCCTCCGAAAAGCCAAGCCCCTCCAAGCGCTGCCAATATTTCCTGCCGATATGGTGCAAGTAACATTCGCCAAGCCGGTCTGGATACGGATTCCGACCCTCGCAATCACCACCGGCAAAAACAGAGCAGCCACCAAATTCTCGTTCCACCAGCTTTGCTTCGATAAAGAGGCTGTTACATGTGCCTGACAGAATAATGTCGATAGACGTCGGTTGGCCGTTGTCCTCGTTAAAGACTGAACGGTCGTCGTGCTCAAAAACCGCCGCGACGGCCCCACCTGGCCAATCGATACCGAGCCTTTCAATCGCAATCTTCAATGGGCCGAGATCGTTGTGCACAATCAGGGGGCCAATAAGATTGAAGGCCATCGCCTGGCTGCTTAGCCCGTGATGCAGGTATTTGTGCAGAGGAAACGAATCCTCGCCGAGATATCTCTC
>Ga0209723_1002081_pt1 | contig 28332 bp, 25 predicted proteins | sample BiotimSIPDNA_2_FD_185750 | JGI IMG/M metagenome (GOLD analysis project Ga0209723, IMG submission 185750) | Anaerobic biogas reactor microbial communites from Washington, USA - Biogas_R2 time_0 SIP DNA (SPAdes) (version 2) | ecosystem: Engineered > Bioreactor > Anaerobic > Unclassified | place...
TGACCACTCTCGGCCCAATCGTACCGGCGGATTCAGAGCCGATGCCTATTGGTCTAAGGCCTCGTGAGATACCGGAGCGCGTAGGTAAAGGGTACAACGGCTTCAAACATGCTGCTATTCCCGATTTGCCGTGGGCTAAAAACGCATTGAGCATGAAATCGCTTGCCAGAATGCCATTTCTTGCAGGCTCGTAAGCATAACGATAAAACGCAGTACGCTAAGGTATTGCCATGCCCTTTCCTTTAAACAACACATTTCGACTGAAATCTTATTCAGCACATGATTCTATGCGCTGCCTTTTGCCAACGTTTACTTGACACATACTTGCAGACCCGCCTACTTGACAAAACAGATTAAGCGAATGTAGTATGAGAAGATAGATATGCACTCGGAGGTCATCTGATGGACGGCAGTTGCTTGGATTTAATGGAAGCCCGCATTCCGCGCGGTGAGGTACGTACCCGTTTTGCCCCGAGCCCTACGGGATATATGCATGTAGGCGGACTTCGAACTGCGCTTTACACTTATCTGATAGCAAAAAAAATGGGCGGTAAATTTATACTGCGCATCGAGGACACCGACAGCGCCCGTTTTGTCGAGGGCGCCGTTGATGTAATAATCCGCACGCTCAAAAGCGTCGGTCTTGATTACGACGAAGGACCTGACATAGGAGGTCCTTGCGCTCCGTACACGCAAAGCGAACGCAAGCCATTATACAGGCCCTACGCGGAACTGCTTTGCCGGACAGGCGCGGCTTATTACTGTTTTTGCGGCCACATCGCTCACGAAGAGCGCGGGCATGAGATGCTGGGCGTCGTTTCCGCCGTACAGGATCCGTGCAGAGACCTGCCGTATTCGGAATCAAAGCAGCGCGCCGACAGCGGCGAATCTCACGTCATACGAATGAAGACGCCCCGAAGCGGCTCCACATCGTTTCACGATGAGATTTACGGTGACATAACGGTTGAAAACAGCACGCTCGATGATATGGTCCTTTTGAAAAGCGACAACCTGCCCACCTATAATTTCGCCAATGTTATAGACGATCACCTCATGGGCATAACCCATGTTGTCAGAGGAAGCGAGTATCTGGCTTCCGCTCCGAAATACAATCTGCTCTATAAAGCTTTCGGCTGGGATATACCCGTTTATATAACCGTTTCCCCTATAATGCGTGACGCGCATAATAAGTTCTCAAAAAGGCACGGCGACCCGACTTATGAGGATCTTTTGGCTGAGGGCTATTTAAAGGAAGCCGTTATCAACTACATTGCTTTGCTCGGCTGGAGTCCCGGCGGAGAACGCGAAAAATTTTCGCTCGCCGAACTGACGGAAGCGTTTGATTTCCGCGACATATCAAAATCGCCCGCGATATTCGATGCCGTCAAGCTTACTCATTTCAATGCCGAGTATATCCGCGCTCTTAAGCCCGAGGAATTTCTCGAAGCCGCCCGCGACTCTATTGTCGAGACTGTCGGAAGCGGCATGGACATCGGACTGATAGCCGCGTTGCTGCACCAGCGCTGCGAAAAACTAACCGATATCGGCCCTCAGATATCTTTTCTCAAATCCCTCCCGGATTACCGGACCGAATTGTTTGAAAATAAAAAATCGAAAACAGACAAAGAGATTTCTCTTCAAATGCTGCGGGAACTGCGGGCTTTGCTGTCTGATGTCTCCGACTGGAGCGTCGAGGGTCTCAAAAATCCGATAACCGGCCTCGCGGAGAAGCTGAATGTAAAAAACGCAACACTTTTATGGCCTCTTCGCATCGCGTTATCCGGCCTGGCCGTAACCCCGGGCGGGGCGTTTGAAATATGTTCGCTGCTTGGAAAGCATGAGTCTCTCAGGCGGATAGATCTGGCTGTTTCCCGTCTTTCATCCGAATCCTGAACCTCGTATTCGAACATTGAAAGGATATAAAATGAGAAGTAAAACAGCATTGGTGCTTTTCGCTTTGTCTGCGGCCGCGCTGCTGTCGGCATGCGGAAACACAAACGATGCCGGCACGGACATTACAGACCCTCCCGGATACGAGACTGCTTTTACTCCCACGCAGACAAAGGAGCCATCCGAGACCGGCGGTGAGACTCTGCCCACCGATGACCTTCCTCAGACAACGGCTTCTCCGACTGCCAAGCCTGCCCCTACCGCGCAAGTCACCTCTGTGCCGGTTTCGCCGAATCCGAATTTTTTGCGTGACGAGTCCGGCAGTATAGTAGTGTACTATGGCGGCGAGTCGGAGGCCATCGATGCGGCTTTGGTGTATTCGCTTTTGGGCGATAACAGCGGATACGCGTTTTCCATCTACTCCGACGCCGCTACTTATGAGGGCAAATTTGACGATAACGCATACCGTTTTTGGGATCCGGAAGACGAAACGGGCCTTAACTTTTTTGAGATCAGTTATATCAGCGGTTCTTCCGCACAGGATCTGATGCCCTCTTTCATGGACCTGTATTTTAATTTTAACGATATTGAGTTTGCCGGAACAATAAAAATAGGCGCGGACCGAATAGAATGTCAAACAATTATCGCCTCAAACGACACGCAGTATATAACCGCGTATTTAGCCGACGCGGACGGAGGCGTGCTTTCTTTCGTTATAAGCAGTTCCATTGAGCTAAACCACTTTCATCAACCAAGATTCGACGCCATGCTCGGCACGCTGATGCTTCATTACGCATAACCTCGATTTGCCAGAATAGAAATCCTCCCTTGCAGCATACTTCGCTGTGAGGGAGGTTTTTTCATTTGGTATATATTAAAAAAAAGACTCTTGTAATTCTGACGGCCTTCGCGCTTGCGGCAATCGCGGTAACGGCAGGTTTTGTATTGCAGGCTAAAAACGAAACGCATAAACGGGATCTGCTGCTTAAGGCAGCAAGAGAAAGGGCATTCACAGGTTTTGCCGACAGTGTCGGAGATCTGGATATGTCACTTCAAAAAACATTGTGCGCGGGCTCATCTTCATTAATGGCGTCGCTGTGCACCGACGTTTACGGCAAAGCTCTGGCAGCCGAGATGACAATGAGCGAGCTGCCGCTGGCGGAATTCGATTTGTCCGGGATATCCTCATTTATTTCAAAGGTCGGAGATTATGCGCTTTCTCTGGCCAGGACCGCAGCCTCCGGCAAAAACTGGTCCCCGGAAGAACGTTTAGCCCTCGATTCCCTGACCTCAGTGGCAGCCGGGCTTAATCTTTCGCTTAATGATCTGCGTTCCGGGTTCTCTGACGGTTCGGTTCAGCTTGAATCTGTCTCGGCTGTCAGCGATAAGGCCGGCGAAGCGGCGAAGTCGCTCGGGGAGAGCTTTAAGAGCATAGAAAGCGAGTTCCCCGAAGTGCCGTCTTTGATCTATGACGGCCCTTTTTCCGCACATATATTACGCAGAAGCCCGGTAAGCCTTGAAGGGCTTGATGAAATCAATGCCGAACAAGCCGCCGAAGCGGCGGCGGATTTCTGCAAACTCGAGCCCTATGTTTTCGATTCCGTCTCCGAATGCGGGGGCTCCATACCCGCCTGGTGCTGCTGTGCTTCCGCTGACGGCGGTGAACTGACGGTTTATGTAACAAGAACGGGCGGCAAAATACTGAGTATGATCAATTCACGCGCGGTGTACAGCGTATCTTTAAGCGAGGAAGATTCCGTTAAAGCTGCGGTTGATTTCCTCAGTGAACGCGGCTTGACTGAAGTAAAAGAAAGTTACTATGAAAAAAACAACGGTATACTGCTTGTTAATTTCGCCGCGGTTCAGGACGGCGTTATCCTCTATCCCGACCTGGTAAAAGTATCTGTCGCTATGGACAACGGGCGGGTTGTAGGTTATGAAGCAAACGGCATGATAATGAATCATTGTCCGCGAGATATACCCGAACCGTCCGTCAGCGCCGGGCAGGCGGCTCAAACACTGCCCGGTGATATAAGCGTAATAAGCGACAAACTGGCAATTATCCCGACGGCGGGCATGAACGAAGCGTATTGCCGCGAACTGCTCTGCGAAGATAAAAACGGCACTCGTTATCTTATATATGTCAACGCGGAAAACGGTACCCAGGAGAAAATCCTGGTGCTTATCGAAAGCGAAAACGGAACTCTTACGAAATGAAATACCGCTGTCCCGCTTATAATCTAAAAAACTGTGCAAGAGCGCCGGCAAACACACCTGTTGTGCTGTGCCGGCGCTTTATCTTATGCTAATATCTTTTGCTGTGGGGTCGGTATTACTCATCTTCCTCTTCCTGCGGGTTATCAAAGTCCAAATCGAACAGTGTAGGCTCCGGCGGATTCTGACCGCTTCGCATCGCATTCCACTGTTCTCTCGAAACGAGCAGCTGCCTTGGTTTACTGCCCTCAAACGGGCCTACGATCCCCTTATCCTCCATCTGGTCAACAAGCCGTGCAGCCCTTGAATAGCCGAGCTTAAGGCGGCGCTGCAGCATCGACACGGAGGCCTGGCCGGATTCCAGTATGACAGCCACCGCTTCCTCGAAGAGCTCGTCTAACCCTTCCTCTGCGGCGAATCCAAAATCAGCCTTGTTATCCGAGCCTTTTTGCGGCTCTTTGCCTTCGGCGTTCTTGTCCACTTCATGCTGTACCTCATCATCGTAGCGCGGCAGGCTGTTTGACTTGACAAATTCGATAACGTCTTCCCGCTCGGTATCCGTAACAAAAGTTCCCTGAACCCGAATCGGTTTTCCCGAGCCCAGCGGTGAATAAAGCATGTCGCCCTTTCCCACCAGTTTTTCCGCGCCCATCTGATCGAGTATTATTCTTGAGTTTAATGCGCTGTCGACCGCGAATGCGATACGAGAGGGTATGTTCGCCTTCATCAGGCCCGTAATAACGTCCGCCGAGGGTCTTTGCGTCGCGACGACAAGGTGTATGCCCGCGGCACGGCCCATCTGCGCAACTCTGCATATCGACTCTTCCACGTCCTTGGCCGCTACAAGCATAAGGTCAGCCAGCTCATCGATTAATATTACTATCCTCGGCTTTTTTTCCGCTTCGCCGGTTTTGGCGACCGCGGCGTTGTAGGAGGATAGATCGCGCGCGCCGATCTCGGAGAAAAGCCTGTACCGTTTGAGCATCTCCATAACCGCCCACTGAAGTGCGCCGGCCGCTTTTTTGGGATCCGTAACAACAGGTATAAGCAGATGAGGTATGCCGTTATATACTCCGAGCTCAATCATTTTCGGATCCACCATTATCAGGCGGACATCCTCCGGCGACGACTTGTAAAGGAGGCTTATTATAAGCGAATTCATACATACGGATTTTCCGCTTCCCGTCGTCCCGGCGATGAGCATATGAGGAAGCCTGGATATATCCCCCACAATCGGATTCCCGCCTATATCCTTGCCTATGGCAAAAGTCAGCTCGGATTTCGATGCCCTGAACTTGTCGGAATCTATTATTTCGCGAAGCGAGACGATATTCGTAAGCTTATTCGGCACCTCTATGCCGACTATCGATATTTTATCGGGGATCGGCGCTATGCGCACCCCCGTGGAACCGAGCGAAAGCGCGATGTCGTCCGCAAGATTGGTAAGACGGTTGAGCTTCACTCCCTGCTCCAGCTCCACCTCATATCTTGTCACTGAAGGCCCCCGGGTAATATTGCAGATATCCGCGCTGATTCCGAAGCTTTTTAAGGCTGAGGACAGGCGCTGAGCGTTGATTCTCGTTTCCTCGGTCCCGTCCGCGGTCGACATTGCCGACTGCTGCGTCAGGAGCTCCAGCGGCGGCTGTATATAGAAGGGCCGCTCGGGTTCCAGCTGTTCGTTTTTTTCAATGTCCATTGATATTTCCGCGTAAGCCTTCTCGGCTTCCGCCTTTGTGACCTTAGCCGGTTCCGATTGTATTGCCGAAGTGCGCAAAGGCGGGGTCTGCTGGACCTGCGTCTGATTTTCCGGCTCGGTATGCGTCTTCGTGCCGCGGGGTTCCGATGCGGGCACAGCAGCCTTTACCTGTCCCAGAAGCACCTGATCGGGGGTCGCGACTCCGGGAGTAGGGTCATACAGGGACTTTTGCTGTTTGGGAAGCGCGGGCGGGTCGTCTACATCAATATCAACAGCTTGTCTGGGTATATTTTTGCTCATCGGCACGGCCTTCATCTCAACTGCGTTTTCGGCATCAAAGGGCTTCTTTTTGTTTTTCTGCCTGACTGATTTCGGCGGGTATAGTTCCGAAGGAGGGTAAACGGGTCTGTCATCCTCAATCAGGTCATATTCTCTGCGCGGTCTCTCTCTGATAGCGTCCGCTATACCGCTGATGCTAATATTGAAAACCGTCAGCAACAGCCATATAAAACAGGCAGCTAAAACGATAATCGAACCGATTTTGCTGAATAAAGCGCTGAATAGTATAGCGACGAATCCCGCGACGGCTCCGCCGCTCATTTGCGCGCCGCCGGCCATTCCGTCGTTATACAGCGCTTTTAACATAGACCATTTCCATTCGTACTCTGTCGAGCAGATAAACAAATGGAGGAGACAGCCGAGTATGACCGGTAAAAGGAGCGAGCAAACGACTCTCAGTCTGACGGGCCTCCCCCGGTGAAAGCCGAGAATTACGGCGCATCCGAGAAAAGAAAACGGCAGCAGATAATAGCCGCCGCCTATAAGGCCGCGCATAAATGATTTAATAAAGCTTATGAAAAGCCCGTCGGCAGAGAAGAATCCCAAAAACGTGAAGACAGAAAGACACAGGCAAATGACTGCCCATACCTCGCGTCTTACAGGCTGGGTGTCATTTCGTTTGGCGGCAGCACTTGATTTGCTGCTGCCTGCCTTCTTCGCTGACGTTTTTTTGGTTTGGGTTTTTCTTGTCGCCAAATTCATCACCTCAATGAAGATTCATCGGGAAAAGAATGAAAGAATAATCGCGAGCACTCCTACGCCCCAGCAGTAATACGCAAAACCCCTGAACCTGTCCTTTTCGCTGATAAAGCGCACCAGCCTGATGGCAAAGCAGCCAGCGGCTGCCGCGAGCGCCGTTCCGAATATGTACGGGACGATAAGAGCCGGGTCCACTCCGGCCTTAATCGCGTTTGAGCTTTCCAGCACAACGGCTCCGACTACGGCCGGTATGGAAAGTATAAACGAAAACTTGACCGCGAAGCTTCTGTCAAAGCCGCGTATAAGCCCTCCGGTAATAGTAGCTCCGGAGCGTGAGATGCCGGGCAGCGTTGCTGCCGCCTGCATAAGACCTATAACGATCGAATCGGAATACTTGGCCGTTTTCTCGTTCTTACCGCCCTTCGGAACCTTGTCGCTGACATATAGCAGGCCGCCGGTCAAAACCAGCATCAAACCCACAAATCCCGTTTTTGCATTGAGCTGCCCGATATAGTCACCTAATAAAGCAATTGCAATAAGCGGAACGGTTGCTATTACGATCATAACGATCAGCCGGGCCGCGCCGATGGAGCTCCCGTTCCCCCGCTCGCTGCCGCCTCTCCGGAAAAAGCCGACAAAAGCCTTTATCATGTCAAATATGTCTTTTCTGTACATGATCAAAACGGAGATCAAAGTTCCGAAATGGAGCATGACGGAAAACAGCATATGGGTGTCTTCAACAGACTCCATTCCGAAAATATTCTGGAACAGCGCAAGATGTCCCGAACTGGAGACCGGCAGAAATTCCGTAATCCCCTGAAGCAATCCCATGAATGCCGCGAAAAGCCAGATGTTCAAAAACATGCCCCCTTCCTGACAGGCAAAAATTTTATCATAGATTTACATAATATGCAAATCATAATCGGCACATTTATGTATTATTTCCAATAATTAGTTTACAGTGGTATGATATTCATAACAGCCGGCCGAAATGAGTCGCAGATATGCATGTATTATCGCCGAATAAACCGTTCCGCCCCCGCCGGAAACAGCACGGCGGGGGCGCTTAATTAACTTACTGATCAGTTTTCCTTATAAAGTGCCAGCATCGCCTTATAAGTCATATAGCAGTCAGCCTTTGATACTATCTCATAAGGCGCATGCATTGATAAGACCGGCACGCCGGCGTCTATAGTGTCAATATCGCGGTTGGCGGTATATGCCGCTACGGTGCCTCCTCCGCCCTGATCTACTTTGCCCAGTTCGCCAAGCTGCCAGACCACGCCGTTATCGGAAAACATCCTGCGCACCCTGCCGACTACCTCCGCGCTGGCGTCGGATGATCCGCTCTTGCCGCCCCGGCCGGTAAACTTCATTATACCGACTCCGTAATTCAGCTTGGAATTGCTGCGCTTGTCCGAGACCTCGGGATAGGTCGGGTCAAAGGCATTGCAAACATCTGCCGACAGGCAAAATGACTTCGAATAACATTCATACAGATCTGCTCCGCCGGTACGGCAAATATCGTCCATAAACCTGTCGAACGTCCTGCTCTGCATGCCCGACACACCCTCGGAACCGATTTCTTCCTTATCCACAAGCAGACAGACGGCAGTCTTTTCCGGCGCGGACGTGTCAATTATGGCCTTGAGCTCCGCATAGGCGCACACTCTGTCATCATGTCCGTAACCTCCGATGAGCGATCTGTCAAAGCCAATGTCGTCCACTCCGAAAGCAGGAACGGCCATGAGTTCCGCCGACAGGAAGTCTTCCTCCGAGATACCGTATTTTTCATTGAGTATTTTTAAGACCGCCAGCTTGACCCGATCGTCTCCCTGCGAGGCGTCCGGTCTGCTGCCTATGACTATACGCAGGTTTTCTCCCGAAATCCCCTCGGACATAGTCTTTTTCATCTGCTCGGCGCCGAGATGCGGCAGCAGATCGGTAATGCAAAAGCGCGGCTCGCCCTCCTGTCTTCCAACCGTTATATCTGCTGTTTGCCCGTCTTTTTTTACGACGATGCCGTGAAGCTCAAGAGGAATCGCCACCCACTGGTATTTTTTAACCCCGCCGTAATAGTGAGTCTTGAAAAAGGCAATCTCACTATCCTCGTGCATCGGGACCTGTTTTAGGTCCAGACGCGGAGAATCTACATGCGCCGCAGCAAGGTTCACGCCTTCCGACAGCGGCTTCCTGCCGAAAACAGCCAGGAAAAGAGCTTTCTTTCGGTTAACATAATACACTTTGTCTCCCGGTGAATATTGCTTCCCGAAAACATATTCGGTAAAGCCCGCCGATTTTGCAAGCTCAACAGCTTCGCGAACCGCTTCGCGCTCCGTGCGCGCGTCCGACAAATAACGCATATATCCTCTTGCGTATTCCTCGCACGCTTTGAGCTCCTCGTCGCTCAATATGTCAAATACATTCTTCTGCTTATAAAACAGATCTTCTCTTTCAAGCATCTTTATACCTCCAGAATATTTTTAACTGCCGACTCTATTATCTCCAGCCCTCTGAGCAGTTCATTTTCCTCAATGGTCAATGCCGGCATGATTTTAAGGACACAGTCGTTTCTTCCGGCGCGTTCTATTACAAGCCCGTTTTTAAAACACTCACCGGCGATCCGGCCGCAGACATCGTTTCCGATACGCTCGAAATCCACGCCGTGTATCATTCCGATGCCTCTGAGCTCAATGCGCGAGTCAAGCGCCAGAATACGCTCAGCCAGAAACCGCGATATTAAAGAGCAGTCGGCCTTTGTTTTTTTCTCCAGATCGTGTTCACGTCTGTATTCCAGGGCCGCCTTAGCCCCAACAAAAGCAAGCTGGTTACCCCGGAATGTACCGTTGTGCTCGCCGGGAGAGAACACATCAAGCTCGGGCTTTATAAGCAGCAGTGCCATCGGCAGTCCGTAACCGCTGATGGATTTCGACAATACAACCATATCCGGCACTATACCGGCGCGTTCAAAGGAGAAAAACTTTCCCGTTCTGCCGCATCCGACCTGTATGTCATCTATTATCAATGCGATATCATGCCTGTCACAGAGCTGCCGCAGGCCTCTGAGAAAGGCCTCGGGAGCTACTACCACTCCTCCCTCCGCCTGTATTGTCTCAAGTATAATCGCAGCCGGTTTTTCAACGCCGGAATATTCGTCCGTCAGGAGATATTCAATATACGACAGCGAATCTCCGCCGAATCTGCACGGATGCGGTACAAAGGTCACTCCGTCAAGCGGCAGTCCCGCTCCTCGGCGAAATCCCCTTCCGCTTGTCACGGACAGCGCGCCTAATGTCATGCCGTGAAAGGCACCGGTAAAAGCGAACACTCCCGTGCGGTGTTTTGCTTTACGAGCCGCTTTCAGAGCGGCTTCCACGGCGTTGGTTCCGGTCGGCGCGCAGGACATTATTCTATAGTTTATGCCGCAGGGCAGCAGCACTTCTTTTTCAAAGGTCTCAAAAAACTCCGCTTTGGCGCGCGTAAACATGTCAAGCGAGTGACTTATTCCGTCTCCGGCTATATAATCGATGATTTTGCTTTTAATATAATCGTTATTGTGACCGTAGCTGAGCGCGCCCGCTCCGTTAAAAAAGTCAAGATATTCTCTTCCGTCCGAGGTGTACATTACAGACATTTTTGCCCTGTCGAACACAACCGGGAAATTTCTGCTGTACGAGCGGACCTGAGATTCCAAACGCTCAAATATCTGTGTATCCACAGTTTTCACCCTCTTATAACTTTGTTCCGACATCTGCTGCACAAACGGTCACATGAAATAACGAGCAAACTCTTCCCTGCATATAAGGCGGAACTCATCTTTTGAACCCGCGTTTATCAGAACCTTGTCGCAATTTATATAATACCATTCATCCGGCTTTTGCGCGGATATTCGCAGCCTGGCGTAGTCTTCGCTGATCCCCTCGCGCATGATCAGCCGCGCCACGCGTATGTCCTGCGGCGCGGTTATTCCGTAAATGAGATCGCATAGTTCCCCCAGACCGGCCTCTATCAGTGCTATGGCATCGATCGCCACGACGGCAGTGCCCCCGGACCGCTCAGCATCTATTACTTTTTTTACCGCGGCACGAACATACTTATGAGTTATCTCGTTGAGCGCGGCAAGCTTTTCCGCGGACGAGTATACAATTGCCCCCAGTTTTTTGGTATCGACCGCGCCGTTGGTGGAAATATCGCCGAAGAAGTTCTCGAGCTCCGCCCTCATCTCTTTGTTTTCACGCAATAATGAGTGATATAAGGCGTCGCAGTCGATTGTTTTCGCGCCGAATTCACCGAGGACCTCAAGCGCGGTCGTTTTACCGCTGCCTGTACCGCCTGTTAAACCTAAAACGTACATGGCTTAAACCTCAACTACCTCGTGTCCCGCTGCCTTGAGCAGTCTGTTGGCGACCGCAATCCCCACACCCTCAGGGCGGGGGCAGCGAGCGTATATAACGCTTATGTCCTCACAATCAAGCTCTCTTAGAGCCGCGAAGAGATTTTCTCCCAGCGATTCATAATCCGTCTCGCTCCCGTAAGCCAGAGTGCGTTTGCCCGTATAAAGGTTCTCCTCTCCGGAAAAGCACAGTACGGCAGCCGATCGGTCCGGTTGTTCGTTTACATAATCCCGCACGTTTCCCGGCTCGCCCCTTACTATCACAACCTTCGCGCGGGGAGCGTAGTGCCTGTATTTCATTCCGGGAGCGAGCGGTTTCTCAGAGGCTCCGAGCGGGCGGAAAAGCGCCGTGTCAAGCTCCGCGCTGCCTATCGCTTCCTCAATCTGCTGCGGTGTTATACCTCCGGGACGAAGAATCCGGGCTGTTTTTCCCGATACGTCAATGATCGTTGACTCCACACCCACGCGGCTGGGGCCGGCGTCAAGAACAGCGGCGATTCTCCCCGCCAGATCATTTATCACATGTACGGCTCTCGTGGGACTCGGTTTTCCCGACAGATTGGCCGAGGGCGCGGCAATAGGCACTTTAGCGATTCTTATAAGCTCACGCGCGACCGGATGATCCGGGAAACGCACCGCAACCGTAGAAAGCCCCGCCGTCACTATGTCCGGTATCAGCTCCGAGCGCTCCAGTATGAGTGTCATCGGACCCGGCCAGAAGCGGTCGGCGAGTATACGCGCGGCTTCCGGTATATTGATGCAGTATCTGTCAAGATCATTCATTTGCGCAAGATGTATAATCAGCGGATTGTCCCGGGGTCTGCCCTTAACATCGAATATTCGGCCCGCGGCATCTGCGTCCAGCCCGTTTGCGCCGAGCCCGTAGACTGTTTCCGTAGGTATACCCACAAGCTCTCCCGCGAGGATCAAAGCCGCCGCGCGCTCGATCTTCGGGCGGTCTTTAACGATATCATTAATGATAAGGTGTTCTGTCTGCATCACTTGGCCTCGATCTCGCGCAGCTTTTCCGTCTGGTCGGCCGTGCGCAGAGCGTCGATAAGCTCATCGAGATCCCCGTCCATTACCGCATCGATCTTGTAAAGCGTCAGACCGATACGGTGGTCTGTCACGCGCCCCTGCGGGAAGTTGTATGTTCTTATCCGCTCGTTTCGCATGCCGGTACCCACCTGGCTTTTGCGCTCGGCGGCAATAGCGTCTTCCTGTTTTCTTTTTTCCATCTCATACAGCTTCGAGCGGAGTATTTTCATAGCCCGGTCTTTGTTTTTATACTGGCTTCGCTCATCCTGACACTCGACTATGAGTCCTGTCGGCTTGTGTGTAATGCGAATAGCGCTTTCGGTCTTGTTAACATGCTGTCCGCCCGCCCCGCTGCTGCGAAAGGTGTCTATCTGGATATCCGCAGGATTTATGTCAACTTCGATTTCGCCGGCCTCCGGCAGTACCGCCACTGTCACCGTGGAAGTGTGTATGCGCCCGGAGGCCTCGGTATCCGGTACCCGCTGAACTCTGTGAACGCCGCTTTCAAATTTAAACCGTGACCAGGCTCCGTCTCCTTCGATTATAAAGCTGATCTCGCGCACACCGCCCAGTTCGGTCTCATTTATATATGATATCTCGCTTTTCCAGCGCCTGCGTTCGGCATACATCGAATACATGCGGAAAAGGTTCGCTGCAAACAGAGCAGCTTCATCTCCTCCGGCCCCGCCCCGTATCTCTATGATTACGCTTTTATCGTCATCCGGGTCTCGCGGCAAAAGCAGCAGCTTAAGCTCTTCTTCAAGCGAGGCAAGCTTCTCCCTCAGGCTCTCCAGTTCCTCTTCGACCATTAACCGAAAATCAGTCTCAAGGTTTTTATCCGCGAGCAGAGCGGATGCCTCCGACGCTGCCGCGGACGCTTTTTCATACGCCCTGTACTTGTCTGCAACAGGGTAAAGCTCCTTTTGCTCCTGCGAAAGCTTTTTAACCATCTCAGGATCGGTGTAGTATTCGGGGCTGGCCATCCTTCTTTCCAGCTCGCTGTACTTTTCTTCTATCAGTTTAAGTTTTTCAATCATATTGCACTCCGATATGCCAGCATACAACAACGGATTTCGGTGTACTATATCACCGTGATTTTCGCGCGTCAAGCCCGCTGCGGCTAAAAGCGCCTGTATTGCTTATGCAGCCGGCTCAGGATGTTATATCGTCCCACTGTTTGTACAGCTCAAACAGTTCTCCGTCAACAGCGGCTCTTTGTTCAAAGAGCTCACCGAGCTTGATGTAATCGGCGGAGTATTCCTCTATGCGGGCTTCGATTATCTTCAGACGTTCCTGGGCGGCGTCTATCTTTTTTTCCAGAGCCGCGATACGCTTTTCAAGCGGAAGAGGCTCATCCCGCCGTAATTCGCGGCGTTTTTGAGACTTTTGAACCTGCTCTTTCTTAACGGAGTCGGCTTTTATCTGCCTGTACTCCTCAAAACCGCACGGGTAATCCGTTATTCTTCCGCCTTCAAGCTCCCATATTCGCGTTGCAAAGCGGCTGATGAAATACCTGTCGTGCGATACGAATAACAGTGCCTCTTCATAATCCTCAAGAGCCTTTTCCATCCATTCGCGCGAATCAATATCAAGGTGATTTGTAGGCTCGTCCAAAATCAGAAAGTTGATATCGTCTTTCATCAGTATGCAAAGGCGAAGGCGGCTGAGTTCTCCTCCCGACAGCGCGGATACCTGCTTATAAACATCATCGCCCGAAAATTTAAATGCGCCCAGCCTGTTTCGCGCCGTCTGGGGAGTCCAGTCAGCCTCGTAAATGCAAGTGTCCAGAACACTCCTGTTCGGGTTTTCGAAATTAATAATCTGCGGCAGGTATGCCGTTTTGACAGCCGGCCCGAGCTTTGCGCTGCCCTCGTCCGGCGGTGTAATGCCGAGCAGAATATTGATAAAGGTCGATTTGCCCGTTCCGTTATCGCCGATGAGCGCGATACGTTCTCCTCCCGCTGCATAAAGCTCCACATCTGAAAAAAGCACTCTGTCACCGTAACTTTTCTTAAGACCGTCGACTACGATCAGCTCATCGCCCGAAAAGTGCCTTTCCGAGAACCTGTTTTTCATCTGCCGCTCTTTTACGGGTCGGTCTACAGTCACCGCGCGCTCGGCGCGGGTCCTGACGGCAAAGGATTTTTTCATAAGCATTTCGTTGCCGGTACCCCATTGATAAAGCCTTGCCGCAGCCTCCTCAAGACGCTTTTCTTCTTTCTTTTCTCTTTCATATTTCTTAAGCTGTTCCAGGTATCTGGCTTCCTTCTCCGCAACATAAAACGAGTAGTTGCCGCTGTAGAAGGCGGCTTTTCCGTCGAGTACCTCAACAACGCGATTAATAACTTTATCAAGGAAGTAACGGTCGTGCGAAATTGTCAGAACCGTGCCCTTAAAGTGCGCAAGGTAGTCCTCCAGCCATTCCGTCGCTCTCATATCCAGATGGTTTGTAGGCTCATCCAGTAAAAGAATATCCGTCTTTTCAAGTATAAGCCTCGCTAAGTTGACGCGTGTTTTTTCCCCGCCCGAGAGACTTATAAACAGCTGATTTCTCATCGTCTCGGGTATATCCAGACCGTTGGCGACCTTAATGCGCTCAAAGTCGCAGTCATATCCGCCCAGAGAATCGAATTCAGCCAGGAGTCTGTCATACTGAGCAGCTTCAACGGGCTTTCCGGCACCCATCAGCTCGTTCATCTCGTCCAGCCTGCGCTTAATCTCGAATACCCGGCTATGAGCGCTTTTTAGCACATCATCCGTAGTAAAGTATTCGGGATAAACCGGGATCTGCGAAATAAGCCCCGCGCGTTTTCCGCTTCCGAGAACAACCTCGCCCTCGTCAGCCTCAAGTTCTCCGGCTATTATTCGGAAAAGAGTGGTCTTTCCTGCCCCGTTTTTGCCCAGAAGGCCTACTCTTTCACCGGAATTCACTTCAAAGCTTATTCCTTTGAGTATTTTCTTGTCAATTTCAAAGGCTTTAACAACGCCTTTGACCGAGATATCTATCATTTGTGTTCCTCTACAGATGTCGGCAAATCAAACAGGAGACACGGCCGGCCCTGTCTCCTGTTGTCGCGCCCGGTATTCGAAGGGCTATTTTGTTCCGAAAATGCGGTCTCCGGCGTCGCCAAGCCCCGGCACTATATATCCGTGGTCGTCCAGATGGTCATCGAGTGCGGCAAGAAAAACATCCACATCCGGATAATCCGTTCGCACTCTGTTTACGCCTTCCGGGGCTCCGATGATACACATGAGCTTAATGTGCAGGCAGCCGTAATTTTTCAAAAAAGAGATAGCGGCTGTAGCGCTTCCGCCTGTCGCCAGCATGGGATCAAGTATATATACCTCGCGCTCGGCGATGTCTTTGGGCATTTTGCAATAGTATTCGACGGGTTCAAGCGTATCGGGATCCCGATAAAGGCCGATATGTCCTACCTTGGCGCCGGGCACCAATTTGAGAATACCTTCGACCATTCCGAGCCCCGCGCGCAGAATGGGTACCACGGCCATCTTCTTGCCGGACACTTTTCTCGCTTTCGCAACGCCGACAGGAGTCTCTATCTCCACTTCCTCCGTGGTAATATCTCTGGTAGATTCATAGCACATAAGGCTGGCGATCTCCGAGATTATCTCGCGGAATTCCTTAACCGAGGTATTTTTATCCCTGATTACGGAAAGTTTGTGTTGAATCAGAGGATGATCAAGCACATGTAGTTCGCCCATTTTCGCACACTCCTATTATACCTATATAAATTAGCGTAATCTATCTGTCCCTGCCTGCTTTAGCGGCTTCTTTTTCCGCCCGCTCCCGCTCGGCCTGAGAAAGACGCATATATACCGGCTCGGGTTCCCCCCAAAGCTCGGTCGGTGCTGCCGCAGCCGCAAGCGCCACGCCGTACGCGCTTTGCCATCTGATATTCTCGGGTGCGACACGGCAGACTATTCCCTCGGCAGTCAGCTTATTATAGCACAGCCGTGCGCCGTCTCCAATAACTATCAGCGGCTTTTCGCAATTTTTAAGTTCGCTCGCCAGCGTCGGCACATCGATCGCCCTATCCGGGCATCGGCGGGACGGCCTGCCGTTTTCAGCCGTAAAAAGAGCGTTGTAAAACTGACCTCTTCGCGCATCCATAACACAGCAGATCAGATAATCCTCCATGTGGACTGCCTGCCAGGCCATCGCCTCTAATGTGGAAACCCCGCAGCAAGGTTTCTGCGCGGCCCACATCAGGCCTTTGGCAGCCGCGACACCTATGCGTACGCCGGTAAACGATCCCGGGCCTCTGGCAACCGCTATCAGGTCCGCGTCAGCTGCGGACATTCCGCAGCTGTCAAGCGCTTTCTCGGCAAGTGGAAGCAGGGTTGTGCTGTGAGTTAGTCCGTTGTTGAGGTAGTTAAAGGCGATGAGCATTCCGTCATCCGACACAGCGGCAGATGCGGCTTTCGCCGAGGATTCAAGCGCAAGTATCCTCATGTCTCACCTGCCTCCTTGCCGGGTATATCGATTTGTATCGTCCTCGTGTTCTCCCCTGTTTTTTCAATGAAAACGCGGATCGTTTCAGGTCCGAAAACTTCCGGTGCATTCTCGCTCCACTCTACGGCACATATACCCCCGTTTTGAGAATACTCATCCCAACCTATATCAAAAAGCTCATCCGCGCATGAGAGCCTGTACAGATCGAAGTGATAGAGCGGCAGCTTTGCCTTATGCTCATTTACAATTGTAAAAGACGGACTTGTTATCGGCTCCGTACAGCCGAGCCCGTCGGCGAGTCCCCTCACGAATGCTGTCTTTCCGGCCCCCAGATCGCCGCAAAGCGCGACTATATCGCCGGGGCGCAGAAAAGCCGCCAAGGCTCTGCCGGCGTTTTCCGTTTCTTTTTCGCACAGACTATCTATCCGCATCGGGCATGACCTTTCACATACGATATACAGCCTGCCGTTTCCCGCCGTCGCCCGTTTTGCGCGCGTTTTCTCCGGGAAATCGTTTGTCGGCAGCCTTCGTATCCCGCTTAATATATCATATAAGGCAGCGCGTTTCAATTTGTTATTTACTAAACAGGCCCCGAATGGTAAAATAGCTGACAAAGTACCGCGAAATACTGTTACGGCCGTAGGCTTCCGAAAAATCCGGACGCACCGACGCTTGGCCGATGAAACGGAGAGTTCCGTGAAAAGAGCATTGTCTGTAATCAGGGATTACACTAAAAACTCGGATATGCTGCTTTTGGCGCTGTGCCTTGCTGCCAGCGCCTTCGGCGTCGTTTTGATATACAGCGCCACGCGCAGCTATGAAACAGACAGGTATGTCATTGTCCAGATAGCGTCCATTATCATCGGCGTATTCCTATATGTGCTGTTTTCATTGCTCGATATAGACATTATTGCCAACAAGTGGCTTGTCTTATTTATCTTTAACGTTGCTTTCATTTCAACCCTTTTTATTTGGGGCGTCGAAGGCGGCACGGGCAACAAGAGCTGGCTTCGTTTTGCCGGTATCGGAATACAGCCTTCGGAAATTGTAAAGGTAAGCTTCATCATTCTGCTCGGCAAACAGCTTTCATATCTGCGTGAATCCAGACGCGGCCTGAACTCAATACCATCCGTCGCATCGCTCGTTGTCCACTTCGGTCTGATATTCGGCCTGATCATCGTCGCGTCTTCAGACCTCGGCTCGGCTCTTGTTTTTGCCGCCATATTCATCACGGTGCTTTTTGCGGCCGGCCTCGGATTATACTGGTTTCTGCTCGCGGCCGCAATAGGGGTCGCGGCCTCACCCTTCATATGGAACGAACTGTTGTCGAATAACCAGAAAGAGCGCATACTTGCCCCCTACTTTCCGGAATCCGTTGATCCAACCGGTCTTGGAGTCACATGGCAGGCAGGTCAGAGCAAGATAGCCCTCGCCTCCGGCAAGCTGACAGGCGAAGGTCTTCTTAAGGGCACTCAGTCTCAGTCATCCATGCTCCCGTTTAAACATACCGACTTTATTTTCTCCGTAGCCGGCGAGGAACTCGGGATGATCGGCTGCACCGTAATTATAGCGCTCCTGCTGATGATCATAATACGCTGCATATTTGTCGGCCTGCGCTCGAAAAATTACATGAATATTCTCATATGTACAGGGATAGCGGCCATGCTGATTTTCCAAAGCTTTGAGAACATAGGCATGTGCCTTGGGCTCACTCCCGTCATCGGCATTACTCTGCCCTTGTTTTCTTCGGGCGGATCCTCCATAATAACGATTTTTGCCGCGATGGGTATTGTCTCGGGCATATATATGCGTCCGAACCCGAACGGACACGGATTCAGATACAGACGGTAAAGCGAAACATCCTGCGCACATAATCGGGACACCGGTCCTGCCCTTGTTGTTAAAGCGGCTTTATGTCTCGGATTAACCATCGGTATAAGTAGAAAAGAACTGATGATACAGTCCGATTTATACGGATATAAAATAATGCAATCAATAAACAGGAGGATACATATGAAGTACGAAAGACCGGCATATCTGGCCGAAGGAATCAAAACCACGGACTACAGACTGATGTTCAGCGATAACATTGTAAAACTACCGGTTCCCGAGCATCCTATCTCTGTCAGAGAGAACTTCAGGCGCGCGTACAAGCGTCAGAACCCTTTGTGGATACCGAACAGCAGGACGGATTTCACAGCCGTAATGATAGCCGGCCTCACCGGCGCCGGTGAAGCGGACTGGTCTCGAAAGGACAGATACGACTGGCAGGATTGGTTCGGCGTAGAATGGACCTATGTGCCGGAAGCCGGCGGACCGATGCTCAAGCCCGGCACCCAGTATCTTGATGATATCCTCAACTGGGAAAAGGGCGTGAAATTCCCCGATTTAGGTGATTACGACATTGAAGGCCTGTGCAAAAAATTCATGGAGACTTACGATAAAGAGAAGATTCTCCATGTCAATATCGGTCTGGGATGCACCGAACGCCTTGTGGCACTGCTCGGCGGCTATACCGAAGCCATGGTTGCTCTTGCTCTCGAACCGGAAGCTGTCGGCGATTTCCTCAATGCCTTTGTTGACTTCGAGATAAAAACCGTCGATAAGCTTCTTGAATACATCCCCATCGACATGATAACTTACCACGATGACTGGGGAACCGAACGCGACACCTTCTTCGGAGAGAAAATGATGGAAGATATCGTATTTAACCCCACAAAAAAGCTGTTCGGCTATATCAATTCAAAAGGCATATGCCTTGAGCATCACTGCTGCGGCAATATCAAAAGATTTCTTCCGTATATGGCTCAGCTCGGCGCAGACTTCCTTCAAATACAGGCTCGGGCGAACAATATTCCTCTCTTCAAGAAAGAATGGGGCGATAAACTCGGCTTTAACGTAAACGTGACGCCTGACGCCGCAGACGCGCAGTCCGTCATCAAGTCGGTCCGCGATATGGTTGATACCTATGCTGCGGGCGGCGGTGTATACGGCACGGTTGTCGCATCTGACCCCGAGGCTGTCTGGACGGGCATCATGGAGCTTTACTATTACAGCCGCGAGTTCTACGACGCGGAACAGGGCAGATAAAGCGACGTTTTTCAAAGCTTATCAAAGGAGGAACCGCTGATGAGCAGTCACGAAACAGAGGTTGATTTCGAGGAAGAGAAACGAGATGCTATGGGAAGCCGAAGCATCTGGGCGGACACCGGTAAAATCGAGGAGGAGATCCCGGCTTGGCTGGGCAGCGCCCCGGACATAACAGACAGCATGGTTTCCCGCGAGTACGATGCAGACGTTGTCGTCATCGGCGCGGGAATCGCGGGAATCTCGGCCGCAAGAGCCGCGGCGGAAGAGGGCGCATCGGTTATCGTAATCGAGCAGAGCCCCCGAATAACCGTGCGCGGCATGGTTTTCGGCTGCGTTGACTCGCGTGTGCATAAAGCCGCCGGCTGCCGGATCGACAAAATGGAGCTCCTTAACCTTATAATGCGCCGTATGGGAAACCGTCCGAACGCGCGCTTGTGGAAAATGTGGCTTGATGAAAGCGGGGAAGCTTTCGACTGGTTTGAGGCTCCGCTCATCGAAACGGGCATAGAGTTTAAAAGGCATTTGCAGTACTGGCCGAATCCGGATTCATACGTCAGAGAGCGCGAGCTCTACCCTCAGTATTGCGCGGGAATCGAGTTTGAGGATTGGTACGGAGCCTGCAAGGCACACTACATGAAGTCTGTCAGGCATGGCGCCAAGTACTTTTTCAACACCGCCGCACAGCTTCTGATCAGGGAAAACAACAGAGTAACCGGTGTTTACGCCTTGTCCGAAGAAGGCGAATTCATAAAATATAAGTCAAAAAACGGCGTTATACTCGCGACCGGCGACTATGGCGCCAATAAGGAAATGGCAAGGACCCTCTGTCCCGAGTTTTATAACACACTCGGACTTGTTGCTTCGCGCACCTCTGCCGGCATGGGTCATAAAATGGCCATTTGGGCGGGCGGAATGATGGAAGAGGGCCCTCACGCGCATATAAGCCACTCCTTTCCCGGTTCATTTGTAATGGGGACCACAGCCGCCCTGAACTTAAACGCGAAGGGCGACCGCTACATGAATGAAGATGTTCCGGGGCAGACTTTCACAAACCAGATAATCCGCCAGCCCTTCAAATTCGGCTGGCAGATATTCGACTCCGACTGGGAACGGATGCTTTTCAACCAGAACATCGCCCACGGAGCGATTGACATCAATACATATGACCGCGACAGGATAAACGCTCAGCTTGAGGATGCAAAGCAGGGCAAGGCCCGGAATATTGAAGCCGCAGACACAATTGAGGAACTGATTAAAAAAACCGGAATGCCTTTTGACAGAGCCCACGCGAGCATAAATCGCTACAACGAGCTTTGCCGCATAGGCAGGGACGAAGATTTCGGCAAACGCTCCGACAGGCTGTATCCCATCAAAAATCCGCCGTTTTTCGCTGCCAAAAGCTTTGTCGCGCGCGGCGTTATCTGCGGCGGTATAACCGTTGATGAGCAATGCCGCGTACTCGAAAAAGACACCTGGGAGCCGATCGGCGGACTATGGGCTGTCGGAAACACGGGCGGCGGACGCTATTACTGCGACTACCCGGTTTCCCCCGTCTGCGCCACCTCTCACGGAACCGCAGTGACCTTCGGCAGGCATGTCGGCAGGGCCGCAGCCCGCTGATAAAATCTTTTGCGATTAATGTTTCCGCTTTTATATTAATGTGGGCGCATAAGCGCCCACATGGCCATAATACTGTTCTCCTGTTTTATCGGAGAACAGTATTAATTCTTTCGGCACTGCTTTTTGGCAAACAAAGGACTATAAAATCACAGGGCCTGTTGTCCATTCCTCACCGCCCGCTCTTGCGCTGCGCTCAGGCCTGCCCAAAACCCAAAGATCCGTAGCTCTTACCTCCATGAGAAAATCGCCGAGTGCCGCTCCGGAAAGCTTTTTTGCCGCAGCCGGTTTTGTTATTACGGGAAAATCTTTGTCAATACGCCTTAATATTTCTCTTCCGCCCGGCCCGCAGGCAAGGACTCGCGCGTACAGAGGCTTTTCGCGTTTTATGTCAACCGATATCCCGAGAAACGCGCACATCACCATTCGTCGGATGCGTGACATGGCGTATCTTTTTGTTTTGACTTCGGCATACAGTTCCTCAAGTGACGAGGCTTTGCGCGCAATGTTCATAAGCCGCTGCCCGAGACCCTCCGTTGAATCCGGCAAAGCCGCGAATTCTTCCCGGGACATCGAACGAAGGCGTGAGAGCACCGCTATCTCCAAAGCATCGGCAGAAACCGGAGCTCTTCCGGCTTTAACGGCGTCTGAATATAATTCCTCGGCTGCTGCGGGAACATATCCGGCTATGCTCTGTCCCCTTCGCAGCTTTGCTCTGAGTGCGGAAGCCGAAGGGTATGCCCTGTCCGCGGAAAAAGCATCGTGACCCGCACCCTCCCTTGTTACCGTGACAGGCAATATATTGCTTTTAAGTCGAATCAGCGCTTTTATGTACTGAACTCCCAGAAGGTTGTTGGGCGAAGCCAATACGGACAAGTCTTTTCCCGATAATCTTTCAGCCGCTTTCTGCACCGCGGCGGCGTAAGAAATACCGCGGGTCATTTCCTCGCGCAGCAATGCTCCGAGCTCCGGTGATGTAAGAGCCTGAGCCGCCGCCTGAAGCTTTCCTATATCGCCCGATTCACTCCCGAATGATATACGATCAACACAGCCGAGTGACTCGAAAATCGAAGCGGCTGCAAACGCAAAGCCTTCAGCGGATGACAGCGCGTGAGCGGCCGGGATCTCCAGAACAAGATCGGCGCCGCAAATTAATGCCGCATGCGCTCGCACATGCTTCGGCAGACAAGCCGGCTCTCCCCGCTGAGTAAAGCTGCCGCTCATCGCGCATACTATGCCGCAGTCATGTCCGAGGATTTCTCTCGTTTTCCTTATATGCAGCTCGTGACCGTTGTGAAACGGATCATATTCGGCCGCAATGCCCGCTATATGCATCAATACCTCCCGTGTTTCCTCTCGCCGGTAATCTCACGGTAAGCTCCCGCATGCTTACCCCTCTTTTTCCTGTCTGCTTGTGTGCGCGCCTTAAAACATTTTTCCGCATTACAGCGCATAATACCGCATAAACCGACAAACTATTTAAAAAGGGCTTGTTCTCCGTTTGTATTTGGTATAGTATTATAGGGTTATATTGTATTGTTATATTATCTTTTTCCGAAGATATTATCAAGTTTAATTGAAAGGGTTCACAAATTATGAAAGTTTTAGTTATTAACGCGGGCAGCTCCTCCCTGAAATATCAGCTATTCGACATGGATGACGAGTCCGTACTTGCCAAAGGCAACTGCGAGCGCATAGGCGCGCACAATTCCGTCCTCACTCACAAGCCCACCGGCGGCGACACTGTAGAGCATATGGAGTATATGAAGGATCACATGGCCGCTATAAATCTCGTATTCAAGGCTTTAACCGCCGAAGAGGGCGGAGTTATCAAAGATATGTCCGAAATTCAGGCGGTCGGCCACAGGGTGCTGCACGGCGGAGAAAAACTTTATGAATCAACAATGGTTACGGACGATGTTGAGGCAACCATTAAAAAGCATACCCCTCTCGGCCCCCTGCATAATCCCGCGAATCTTGCAGGTATCCGCGCCTGCCGCCAGATTATGCCGCATGTACCGCAGGTAGCCGTGTTTGACACCGGCTTTCATCATACGATGCCTGAAAAGGCCTTTATGTACGCTTTACCGTATGAATACTATACGGATCATATGGTCCGCCGCTACGGTTTCCACGGAACCTCTCACCGCTACGTTTCCGCCGAAGCCGCAAGATACCTGGGCAGGACCGGAGATCCCGATTTTAAAGTAGTAACCTGCCATCTCGGAAACGGCTCCTCTTTCGCCGCGGTAAAGGGCGGTGTATGCATAGACACTTCCATGGGTCTCACGCCTCTTGAGGGCATACCGATGGGTACGCGATGCGGGAGCATCGATCCGGCGATAATAGAATACGTCATGGGCGTAGAGAACCTCGACATCCACGAGATGCTTACCGTACTTAATAAAAAGTCAGGCGTTCTGGGCATTTCGGGTATCGGTTCCGATTTCAGGGATCTTTGGATCGCGGCGGAAGAAGGAAACAACCGCGCTAAACTGGCACTGGATATGTTCTGCTATTCGGGCGGAAAATACATCGCCTCTTACGCCGCCGCGATGAACGGAATGGATGCCATCGTATTCACCGCCGGCATCGGCGAAAACGACTGGGATGTTCGCTCAGGCATGTGTGAATACCTGACTTTCCTGGGCGTGCGTATCAATCTTGAAAAAAATAAAGTCAAGGCCCGCAGCATACTTGACGTAACCGGCGAGGGCTCAACGGTTAAAGTGCTCGTAATACCCACAAACGAGGAACTGGTCATAGCCCGCGATACCCGCGACATAGTTGCCGCAAACTAAAAATTCCCCATACTCAACCTATTGACAGGCCGGGTACCCGGTGATATACTTTCAAAGCCGCTTTTCAGGGGCATATAAGTAAAGCGCTCTTCTACGCGTTTTCGCCCCCTTAGCGAGACTGTATCAAGGAAGGTAGAATAATTTGCTGCACGCGATAATCGAAACGGGCGGAAAGCAGTACAGAGTTGCCGAGGGCGACGTTGTCTTTATTGAAAAGATAGACGCCGCGGCCGGTGACGAAGTAACTTTCAGCAGGGTCCTTGCCCTTATCAATGACACGGATTCCAGATTCGGCACACCGCTGCTCGACGGAGCGACGGTCACCGCAAAGATTATAAAAAACGGCAAGGGCAAAAAAGTACACATTTTCAAGTATAAGGCGAAGAAGAACGAGCGCAGGCGTCAGGGACACAGGCAGCCCTATACGCAGATTCAGATTGAGACAATCGCAGGCTGACTTCTTCGCGTGATGCGCCTTATTTGATTTTTGGAGGTGTAACAGATGGCACATAAAAAAGGAATGGGCTCCACCAGAAACGGACGCGACAGCAAATCCAAGCGTCTGGGCCCGAAAAGAGCGGACGGCCAGTTCGTTCTTGCAGGAAACATACTGGTGACACAGCGCGGTACCAAGATTCATCCCGGCCTGAATGTCGCGCGCGCGAGCAACGATTCGCTCTTTGCTCTCAAGGACGGCACCGTCCGGTTTGAGCGGCTCGGAAAGGATCGCAAGAAAGTGTCCGTATACGAGGGGCAAGCCGAATAATAACCGAAGGCCGGCAGCATATTGCCGGCCTTTAAATTTATCGGTGCGTAAAAAGAGAGCGGGAGGCACGGCATGTTTGTAGACAAAGCGGATATATCGGTTGCGGCAGGCAGCGGCGGAAACGGAGCGGTTTCTTTCCACAGGGAAAAATATGTCGCGGCCGGAGGGCCCGACGGCGGCGACGGCGGGCGCGGAGGGAACATTGTCCTGAAAGCTGATGCCAACATGTCAACGCTGATGGATTTCCGTTATAAGAGAAAGTATAAAGCGGCGAGCGGCGCCGACGGAAGCGGCAACCAAAAAACGGGACGCGACGGCGATGATCTCGTTATACGGGTTCCGCTGGGCACACTGGTTCGCGATAAGGATACCGGAGCCATTATCAAGGACATTTCGGACACTGAGCCCTTTATTCTTGCCGCCGGCGGACGCGGAGGATGGGGCAACAAGCATTTTGCCACACCTGTCCGTCAGGCTCCCCGATTTGCCAGACCGGGTCTGCCGGGTCAGCGGCGAGATGTTGTTTTGGAATTGAAGCTTCTTGCCGATGTGGGTCTTGCCGGTTTCCCCAATGTGGGTAAATCGACTCTTCTGGCTGCCATGTCAAAAGCTCATCCCAAGATTGCGAACTATCATTTCACAACGCTTTATCCTAATCTCGGCGTTGTCTATGTATCCGAAGGCAGTTCATTCGTCATGGCGGATATTCCGGGTATAATCGAAGGAGCGAGCGAAGGCGCCGGTCTCGGCCACGATTTTCTCAGGCATATTGAAAGATGCCGTCTCATAGTCCATGTTATAGATGCGTCCGGCAGCGAAGGCCGCGACCCTATAGAGGATTATGAATCTATCAATACCGAGCTCGCCCGCTACGATGCCCGACTTGCGCAGCGCCCTCAGATAGTGGCCGCGAACAAATGTGACATCGTCTCGGATAAAAGCGCCCTGGAAACCCTGCGGCGGTACATGCAGGAACGAGGGATACCGTTTTATGAAATTTCAGCCGCTACCCACAGCGGCCTGGATCGGCTTCGCACCGCGATTTCATCACAGCTTTCGGTTTTGCCTCCGATCGGGGTATTTGAACCGGAGTATTCAGAGCCGTATCTCGGGCTGATATCACCTGATGACCTGACTATCGAGCAGGATGACGGAATCTGGTTTGTCGAGGGTTCATGGCTTGAGCGCCTTGTGTCCCGGGTAAACTTCGGCGACAGCGAATCGATGATGTATTTTGAGCGCGCTCTCAAGAGCAGCGGTCTTTATGACCGACTCGAGCAATCCGGGATAAAAGAGGGCGACACCGTCAGTATTGTCGGGATGGAGTTCGAATACAAGCGGTAACCATATCGCATATTTCTGATGGTATGGAGTATTATTATTTTTGAGGTTTTTATGACTGTGACTATCCGCAGTGCTTTTTCATCCGACGGCTACATCATCGATCAGAGCCTTACCAAGGAATTCCGCTACGGCTCCTTCAGCTCGCCATATAACGGCTGCGGCTGGATCGCGTGTTATAACCTGCTGCTTGCATCCGGCATAAAAACATCATGCGGCGAGGTAATTGCCGCGCTGACTCCTACACTGCAGCTTGGCGGACTTATAGGCACAAGAATGCGTCATGTCCAAGCCTACCTCCGATCTAAAGGCCTTAACGTTCAATTAACGAAAAAAAGTGCCGGGATTATAAGCGTTTGTGAAAAGGCTGACCACGGCATATTATGGTATTGGGACGGTCTCGAGCCGCACTTCATCGCTTTCACCCGCGTCGGAGACGGGACGTTTCGTTTTTTTAATGCCGTCGAAGGAGAGGAAAATCATATATCCGATATCCGATCCTTTTTGAAGAAGCATACTTTTGTGCCCTGCGTTCGCGTTTTAACCGTTATTAAGTGACTAAAAAAGCGAACCGGAGCCAGCCTTAAAGGGTTGGCTCCGGTTTTTTAAAGAAGGTTACTTAATGGTCTTCTCGTAAGAGTCGATCATCTTTTTAACCATCTGCCCGCCGATACTTCCGGCCTGTCTGCTTGTGAGGTCTCCGTTGTATCCCTGCTTGAGGGGTACATTGACTTCACCGGCGGCCTCCATTTTAAAACGGTCCATAGCTTCACGGGCGTTGGGATTCAAGATCTTATTGCTTGTATTTGCCATTTCTTTCTTCCCCTTATCTATATTTCGGGTCTAGGCCCATCAATATCTTTGCCGGAGAAGATTAATATATGCTTGCAAAATTATCGTCATTTTACATATCGATTCCAAAAACAAATGCCGGGCGAATCGCCCCGCGACGTCCGATTTTTATTTATTATTTTTCATCACATCGTTCGATTATGCACATTTCGAAGTTTAAAGTAAAAATCGGTCAAACTTAAACAGCCCGTCCCGCAAAGCGACGGGCTAAATATTTTCCGTCAACCTCCGAGAATCTTATTAAGCACCCTGATCATATCCCCGTCCTTAAGCTGAGTGTCCCATTTTGCCGGTACGCTGTTTACAAGAAACACCATGCAGTCTTTCTCGCTTTGATCCAGCGTCACGCCCGCTTCGCGCGCGGCGGCGTCTACGAGCCCCTCTACGCTCGTGCCCTCGGAAAGTGTGTATTCTCCGCTTCTTATGCTTCGGGCTATCTCTCTGCAGTGAAATTTGGCGTTTATTTTCATCACAAGACCTCCGGATAAAGATCATTAATCGCACACTCGCTCGGGAAATCCGCGGGGCGGAACACCGGTCTGAATATCCCGGCTTAATGCCTGATAGAAGTTGTCTCCAATCTTTTCATTATCCAATTGTTATTCCGGTCAGTGATCCTTTTTGCATGGGGGGCTTGCCTGCCGCTCGGCCGTCTGTTATGAAATCTTCGCGTCTGTCAGATTGACTTTTTAAGAACCTTTCCATTATATCCGTACATGGACAGTATCCGCCTCAAACAACCGCAAATCAACCCAATAAATATACAGTGCTGCTGCATAAATATCATCTTTTCAGGCGCCGCATGAAATATACCGAACTGTCGACATTATAGCACTTATTAACTTAATTATCAACTTTCGCCTGTACATACCCGTCCCGTCGAATGAGCAAACCGCGCCGCACAGGACATATATGAATATTTCGAATATAATACCGTTGATATTTGCGCAGTTTAAGTGTACCGGTCGTTTATGGCGTGCACTTAACCATGTAATTGGCAATTAAACTTGCAATTCACAGAGTAGAACCTTTACGGCAAAATAATTGAATTTCCCTCTTTTTTATGTTATCATTCTGATTTGTCTGAGCTGCAGCCCTTGGAGCGCGCGGTATATATCATCC
>Ga0209723_1002082_pt1 | contig 28301 bp, 32 predicted proteins | sample BiotimSIPDNA_2_FD_185750 | JGI IMG/M metagenome (GOLD analysis project Ga0209723, IMG submission 185750) | Anaerobic biogas reactor microbial communites from Washington, USA - Biogas_R2 time_0 SIP DNA (SPAdes) (version 2) | ecosystem: Engineered > Bioreactor > Anaerobic > Unclassified | place...
GTTATAGCTTTGATCAATATACACCTCGATGTCTTGATATCTTATCCCCCATAACTCCAAACATCGATCACGGTACAACTCGTATGACTTATCTAAAAAGTGTATACCATGTGCTGACCTACTCACAACCGGGGTCCTTTATTGTCTTGACATTATCTTTGTAATATGATATTTTGTATATGTCCTTTGCGCAATCGTTTGCGTGACAGAATTTCTTTTTCATTGGCAAGGTTTTGAGATGAGCAAAGTCAGACATACCGCTTTTATCAATCTATTTTTCATTACCATCATGGCACTTATGGCACTGACCGCCTGTGCCAGCGCAACCCCCAGGGAAGGGGAAGTTGCAGAAATAGACGTTGAGCCTACCGTCATGAGCGGCTCGGTGCGCGGCAAGGTGCTGACCGACTCGGGCGAGATGGTCACCGCCGGGATCATTGTGCAGGATGCTGATGGTAACCTTTACCGCACGACCACCAATGCCCAGTCCGGATACAACCTGCAGTTACCTCCTGGTGATTACACCCTCTATTTTACGCGCGGGATTGAATACTCCATCGTCACCAAGACGATCAATGTGGAAAGTTTTAAAAAGTATTACCTGCAGGACGTCCGGTTGATCCACCTGGTGGACCCCTACAGCGAGGGTTGGATAGCCGCCGACCTGCACCAGCATACCTACTATTCTGATGGATGGGATAGTGTTAATTCGCAACTGCTGGGCAATATCAGCAACGGCCTGTATGTTGGTTTTTTGAGCGACCATAACACAGCCTGGGGGCTGGCAGAATGGGTGCAGGGCAACCGCCTTGTTGCAAATATCGACAGTGCTGGTGTTGAGCGGCCTTTTAATGCATTTGAAGCAGTTGAGGTGACCACCGAATTCGGTCATTATCAGTCGCTGGGGGTCGGGCTGACCTTTGATAACTACGAAGTGAAAATGACCGAGTTTCAGCGTGCGCAAAGCCAGGCTGAGGTTGACCAGGTGTTGACCGATATGATCCGCTACATTGCAGATACGATCCACCGCAGCGGGGGACTTGCCCAGATCAACCATCCCTACAGCGCCAGTACAATGGGTTTCAACTACTGGGAGATTGCCGATCAATTTGACACCATTGAGATCTGGAATGGCTACTTTGTGCCTGGTGATGGGCGTTACCTGGGGGAGTCGTTGGGCTCTGCCGAGCAGAATTACAAGGCAAAGATCAAGTGGTTTGAACTGCTCAACGAGGTAAAAAATGGGGCCAAGTTCATCCCTGCCACTGGTGGAAGCGACAACCACGACAGCACTTCGCCTTATAGCCACAACCCTGCCCTGGACCCCTATAGCGCTGCCAACATAGCTGACTACGAGATCAGCAATATGCAAGGGTACCTGGCGGTGTATGAAATGAACGGACGGTATAACGGCAACCCGACCACCTACCTGCATATTGACGGTGAGCTCAGCCTTGAGTCCGTGTTGACCGCCCTCAAGCAGGGTAACAGTTTTATCACCAATGGGCCGATCATTTTTGCGGATGTGAAGGGCAGGACCTATGGCGAGACAGTTGACCTGAACAACGCCAAAAGCATAACCCTCAATATTGATGCTTTTGCCCGGGACGGGTTGGTCAGCCTCAACATCATCAAGAATGGTGAGATAATTCAAAGCATCGATGTGGATGCCACGAATTACCAGGCAAGAATAAAGCTGGATGGGATCCAGCCTGGAGATTGGATCGTTCTGGAAGGCATGGGGACGTCGACGCATTACTGCATCACCAACCCCATTTTCTTCCAGTGATCGATTAATATTGGAATGGTTCTTCAAACACCAAAAGGAGAAAAGAAAATGAAGAAACTAAGATTTTTGTTTGTTGTAATGGCTGTGATCATCGCTGTGACCAGCCTGACCGGTTGTGCCAAGAAGGAAGAGTGGAAATGGACCCCTGGAAAGGATGAAGTGACCTACAAATCCTCTGCGGCGGATGATTGGTCCCCCACGTACACCGTGAATGTCAAGATCGTCGGCGGTGAAGGGAAAGTGCTGTTTGATGGCCCTGTCACCCTGACCTCCCCCCAGATGATGGCATCTGAATTCCTAGCTGCGGCGATCAATGACAAAGGCATCGCCCAGGAAGGCCTGGATATCGGCTTCATCACCAAGGTCGGTGATTATGAAAACGACAGCACCAATGGCATCTACTGGATGTTCTATGTCAATGGTGAAATGCCCAGCTGGGCTTCCAATGATTTCCGCTTGCGCAATGGCGACTATTTGCTGTTGTCCTATGAGGCTTCCAGTTACTAAAAACTGTTTGAGAACGATTATTTAAAGCGAAAGAGAATAGGCTGTTACCATGTGTGGGGTGACAGCCTATCCATTAACTTGTTTGGAATGAGGATCATATGACCAAGAAATTCAGGCTTTCAACGCTGATGAGTGTATTACTGTTGTTATCTTTTTCCCTGGCGGCCTGCAGTGGCGGGAAGAATGGGGCAGAAGACCTGGGGATCAGCAGCGATATTGCCAGCCTGGATGACGGTGAAACCCGGATCGTGCTGCTGATCAATGGCAACCTGGGTGATATGTCCTTCTTTGATTCAGCCAACGCCGGCATGCAAGCTTTCCAGGCAGATCACCCCGAGGTGCAGGTCAAGGTGGTTGAGATGGGCGTGGATACCTCGGTGTGGGAACCCACCCTGCGGCAGACCGCCAATGAAGCCAATGACCTGATCATCATCGGCACGACGGATATGCGTGAACCACTGCAGCGCCTGATCCAGACCCAAAAATACCCGGATCGCAAGTTCATCATTTTTGACACCGAGATCAAGGACAATGCTGCAGAAGAATATCCCCAGGTACATTCGATCATGTTCAGGCAGAACGAGGGCGGTTACCTGGCGGGTGCGGTGGCGGCTTTGATGAGCATCGAGACCGGCGCGACCAGGACGGGCTTTATCGGCGGCATGCGCATCGATGTGATCAATGATTTCGGTTTTGGCTTCATGCAGGGCGTGCAAAAGGTGAACGAGGACTTTGACGCCGAGGTATTGTCCTATAATGCCTATATCGGCGATTTCTTCAACAGCCCCAAGGGAAAATCCCTGGCTGATACCATGTATACCGAAGGACAGGTCAACATCCTTTTCGCGGCAGCATCCCAGGCTGGTCTGGGCAGCCTTGACTCGGCAAAAAACCTGAATGAGTACATCATCGGTGTGGATACTGACCAGTATGACTATTTCAGCCAGACTGACCCGGCAAAGGCCTCCCGCATCGTTACCTCGGTGTTGAAACGGGTCGACCTGGCGTTATATGAAGCCTGTGAAGATTTCCTGGCTGGCACGCTGACCTATGGCGACCTGGTCATCCTGGGGCTCACGGATGGCAAGGTTGGCATTGTGGACAATGAGAACTACCAGTCGATCGTTCCACAGGAATACCGTGCTTATGTCCAGCAACTGATCGACCAGATCGGATCGGGGGAGCTCGTCATTAAAAGCGGGCTCAAGCGTTACACACCCATAGACGAGGTCAATGCTTTGTTTGACCAACTGGACCCGACCAAGCAATAACCCGGCATGGATCATCTTGCCCTCGTAGCCATCAGCAAGATCTATCCGAATGGTGTGGTTGCCAATGACCATGTGAATTTCACCCTGCGCAGGGGTGAAATTCATGCGATCATCGGTGAGAATGGCGCCGGCAAGAGCACGGTCATGAAAGTGCTCTATGGGCTGGAAAAAAAAGATGGGGGCGAGATCTTACTGGATGGCAAAAGGTTAAGCATTAATTCCCCGCTGGATGCGATCACCTATCATATTGGCATGGTACCCCAGCATTCCATGTTGATCGACGAGATGACGGTCAGCGAGAACATCTTTTTGGGGATAGAGCAGCAATCCGGCGGCTTGCTGGACGCCAAAGCGATGAAACGTGAGACCGCAGAACTGGGCAAGCGCTATAACCTGTGGGTTGACCCGCTTGCCAGGTGTGCCGACCTTTCGGTCAGCCAGGTGCAAAAGGTCAGCATCCTCAAATCACTGGTTCGTGGGGTTGAAATATTGATCCTGGATGAGCCGACGGCAGTCCTGGCACCCCAGGAGACCCGGGAATTATTTGACCAGCTTAAGTTGCTCAAGCAGGACGGCTACAGTATCATCATCATCACCCACAAGCTGAAGGAGATCAAGCAATTATGTGATCGCGTGACGATCATGCGTGCCGGGCGGGATATGGGGGTATTTGATGTGGCTGATGTTAGCGAAGAACAGATCTCAAGCCTGATGATCGGCGGCAGCATCGACCTGGACATTCACAAATCGCCCGCCAGACCTGCTTTGGATGTTTTGTGGGTGGAGCATCTGCGTGTCGCCCGGGATAATGGCACCTATGCCGTGGACGATATCAGCTTTACAGCCCGGCAGGGTGAGATCCTGTGTTTTGCGGGTGTGGAGGGCAACGGGCAGCGTGAGACAGTGCGCTGCATCAGCGGGCTGGAGCAGAAATACCAGGGCACGGTCGAACTGCAGGGCAAAGACATCCGTGGGATGAAGATCAAAGACATCCGGGCCAGGGGTTTATCGGTCATTCCCGAAGACCGGCTGAAAACCGGGGCAAATGGCGCCGCCAGCATCCTGGATAACCTGAGTGCCATTGCCATTGACCAGCATACCCGCTGGGGGGTCATCCAGTATCGCAGGTTAAAAACGCGTGCCAGTGAAATGATCCGGCGTTTTGACATCAAGGCCAAAAGTTTTTCCCAACCGCTCAACGCCCTTTCCGGGGGTAACATGCAGAAGGTGATCGTAGCCCGCGAAATCAGCGCTGACTGCGCCCTGCTGGTGGCAGACCAACCGACGCGTGGGGTGGATATCGGGGCTACCAATTTCATCCATAAAACCCTGGTCACCATGCGCGATGCGGGCAAGGCGATCCTGTTGGTCTCATCGGATATCAGCGAAGTGCTCAACCTGGCAGACCGCATCCTTGTCTTTTACAAGGGCCAGGTGAGCGCCGAGATCAGTGATGTGGACAGCCTGAGCGAAGAGCAACTGGGGCGCTACATGCTGGGCATGGAGAAAATGCGATGATCCAAAGGGTCAAAGCCTTAATGCGAGCTGATGGTTTGCGCCAGGCGTTCTTCGAGGTGCTGCGCACCCTGGCGGCGATCGTGCTTGCCCTGCTGGTTGCCCTGCTGATCATTCTTTTTACCAGCCAGGAGCCCGGGCGGGCGATCCGCATCTTCCTGCAGGCACCCTTCCTCTCAAGCTACAATTTTGGGCAGATCATCACCCAGTCGATCCCGCTGATCTTTACCGGGGTGGCGGTGTGCCTCATGATCCGTGCAGGGCAGTTTAACCTCTTCGTGGAAGGCGCCTTTTTTGTCGGCATGCTCTTCGGGGCGGTCATTGCTGCTGGCTTCAAGCTGCCTGCCGTAATATTACCCATCGTGGCAATGCTCCTGCCGGCTTTGCTGGCCGGGTTGATCGGGTACCTGCCGGCCAAAATGAAGTCCGCCTTGAATATCAACGAGTTCGTGTCCTCGCTGATGTTCAACTTCATCATTTTCTGGGTATGTCTTTACCTCCTGAACCACCACTTCCTGGACCCGGAATATTCCTCGCTGGCTACCCGTACAATTCCGCCTGCCGGCAAGTTGTTCTTCCTTTCGGTGACGAATGAGGTCAGTTCCAGCTTTCTGATCGCCCTGGGGCTGGCTGTCCTGGCATGGTTCTTCCTCAACCATACCCGTTGGGGCTATGCCATCCGGATGACCGGTGAAAACCCCGAATTCGCCAACTTTATTGGCATCAATGTCAGGGCTGTGGTCACCCGGACCCAGGTATTGGGGGCGGCGATCGCCGGGTTGGGCGGTGCGGCTTTTGAGTTGGGTAATTTTTACCGCTTCAACCTGAAAGCGCTGCCCAATTATGGCTTTGACGGCTTCATCATCGCCATCATTGCCCGCAACAACCCGCTGCTGGTGCCCCTGGTTGCGCTGTTCATGGGCTACCTGCGGGCGGGGGCTGCCCAGATGGCGCTTTACTCGGATGTTACCAATGACGTGATCTACATCATCCAGGCGGTTATGCTGATCCTGGTGGGTGGGCAGGCATTTCTTTCATTTCTGAAGAAACGTTCACTCAGGAAGGCAGCCCGGGAAGGGGGGGGGTAAGCCATGATTGATTTCATTTTCTCCGAAACCTTCCTGGTATCCTCCCTGGCCTATGCCATGCCGATCATTTTCGCCGGGCTGGCTGCCTATATTTCTAAAAAGGCCGGCCTGTTGAATATCAATATTGAGGGCAGCATGTCCATGGCAGCCCTGGCAGGTGCCCTGGTGAGCTACTTCAGCCAAAGCTGGGTGTTGGGCGTGGTCAGTGCGGTCATTACCGGCATGCTCATGTCCCTGGTCCTCTCGGCATGTGTCATGTGGCTCAAGACAGATTCGGTGCTTTCGGGAATTGCGCTCAATACCCTGGCCAGCGGTTTGGCGGTGGTGATCCTCTTTGCGGTGCTGGGTGTGCAGGGAGACACGTCCTCCAGCCCGAGCCTGATGATCCCCGTGCTTAACATCCCCGGACTGTCGGCGATCCCGATCATTGGCAGGTTCCTCTTCCAGGAAAACGTGCTGGTGTATGTAATGATCAGCCTGGCAGTGCTGTTATGGCTGGTGGTTGAGCGCACCCGCCTGGGGGCACATATCAAGGCGGTGGGCTACAACGCGCAGGCAGCACGCTCGGTTGGGATCCGCGTGGAACGCACGCGGCTGGTTGCCCTGCTGATCTGCGGGGTGTTCAGTGGGCTGGGCGGGGCATACCTTTCCATGGTATACCTGTCCTACTTTTCGGTGGGCATGGTGGCGGGGCGCGGTTTTATTGGCATTGCGGCAGAAGCCATGGGGGCTGGCAACCTCTTAAGTACGCTGTTTTTTGCCTGGCTCTTTGGCGCTGTGGATTACTTTGCCACCGGGGCACAATCGGTGTTAAATGTGCCCTACGAACTGCTCAACACCCTGCCTTACCTGATGACCGTCATTGCCCTGGTGATCTATTCTCTTAAACCGGGCTTAAAGAAAAGATCCCGCAAGCAGCGGGATCCAAAACCTGTATCAAAAGAAGGTTAGAGGTTTAACCTGGCCAGGCGGGCAGTCCTTTGTGCCAATGCGCGGATGGAGAGCTTCTCCTTACCGGTGATATAGGTCTCCAGCAGGTCGCCAAGCGGTTCGCTCCAGGCGGAAGGCACACCAAACATAATTCCCAGCACATTGCCGACCAGCCCGGCGTTGCAGTCCACGTCATTGCCGCCCTGGGCCAACAAGGACATTGTTTCAGTGAAATCCCCGTTGCCATACCACAGTGCAAAAAGGTCATCCGCAATGTTGGGGTAGGCATGTATCCAGTTATACTGCTCAAAGTGCTTGTTCAGTGCCTTTAATGCTTTATCCTGGGTTGAACTTTCGTGCAAGGTATCAAAAATGAAGCGCAGTTTGGCGGCATACTCGCTGCCCGCCGGGACGTAATCGGCTGCTCTTGCGACCAACTGGCGGACATCGTGCATCTCAAAAGCCAGGGCGGTCAGAACAGCAGCAACCATCTCGCCATAGATGCCATTGCGTGAATGGGATACCTGCCCATCCAGGTGTGCCAACCAGGCGGCCTTCATTGGATTATTTGGGGCAAGCATGCCGCAGACCATCCCACGCATCTGGGCACCGATCCAGTCAGAATAGGGGTTCAAGTAACTGCCGGACGCGGGCGGGAAGATGCCCATGTTGAGGTTGCGCAAGGCCACCCACTCAGCGGACCAGCCAAAGGAAAGCTGCCGCAGCCACTCGAGACCGATCGCCTCGGGTGTGATGCCGTTGCCCAGGCGTTCGTAAGCATCCAGCAGGAAGAGCTCATAGACCACGTCGTCATTGGTGGTTTCAGGTTGGGTAATGTACCCCCTGACCTGCCCATAAACTTTGGCGATCTGTTCCCCGGTGTAGCCCTCGATGGCTGTGCCAAACGACCCGCCTGCCAATTGACCGAGCCAGCCCTGGTAGATCTGTCCTTCGTATGTTTCCTTCCACTGCGCGCCGGTCTCTTTTTGTTGTGCTGCCGGCAGGCTGGCACGCACCTCTTCCCAGGTATGGGGGTGGTTGCAGGCATGGTATGGGTGGCCTTTGATGATGGGGGCGTTATTGAGCAAATTGAGGAACCTGGCGGTTAGAACCCGCAAGTCATCCTTTTTTTTGGCTTGATGGAGGTTGAGGCACTCGGGGATCAGGGCTTCGGCAGCGCTCACATCATAACCCTGGTTGTCCATTGACTGTGCCATGGACAGGTAGGTGATCTCGGGGGCGTCCGAGCCGGGGACGTGCGATTCCCAAAACAGGGCGATCAGGTCATCGCCACTGGGTGGTGTGAAACCTGACTCATACCAGTGCGAGTCGTGCAGCCTGCGGTCGACCGGGATGGCGTTATCCCGCAGTTCACGTTCCAAAACCCATGCTTTTTTTACCATTTCACGTTCCTTTGCTTGTTCGATGATTACGTCATAAGACCAGGTATTGCTACTCCAGCCTGGCTGTCGAATCCCTGAGGAGCAATTCCGCTGACAGGATCACCTTCTGGTTGCTTCCATTGCGGGTGCCAGCCAGGCGCTCGATCAGCAGGCTGGTAGCCTGGCGGGCGATCTCCGGGATCGGTTGGGCCACAGTGGTCAGGGAAGGCGTGACCATGCCTGCCAGCTCGATGTTATCAAACCCGATGAGTGACATATCCCCGGGGATCGACAACCCGGCCTGGTTGACTGCGGACATGGCACCTATTGCCATCATGTCATTCAGGGCAAAGATGGCGGTTGGCTTTGGTCCGGCAGAGAGCAGGCGGAGGGTGGCTACTTTGCCGCTTTGAATACTGAAATCCCCGGTTTGAATGAGTTGGGGTTGGAATTGAATACCAAATTCAGACAGGCAGCGCTTAAAGCCTTCCATGCGTTGCATGCTTGGCGAGAGGTCATAGGGCCCTGTGATGCAGGCAATATTGCGGTGACCCAGTTCAAGCAGGTGGCGGGTTGCCTCATAACCGGCACGCTCATTATCCAGCAGCACAACATCGGCAAATTCAAGGGAGACATCGCGGTCGGCGACCACGAGGGGGATGTGGTTATCCACCAGGCGAGACAGGTCGGAAGGTGCGCTGTCGGACGAGATGAAGATCACCCCGTCCACCCGTTTTGCCAACAGGGTGTTGATGTAGCTGGTCTGCTTGATCGGGTCGTTGTCACTGTTGCACAGGATGACGCTGTAACCCTGCTTGAACCCCAGGTCTTCGATCTTTCGGGCTACTTCAGCAAAGAATGGGTTGGACGCATCCGGGACGATCAGACCGATGGTCTTGGTGACCCCTTTGCGCAGGCTGCGGGCCAGGATGTTGGGTTGGTAACCCAGGGTTGACATGGCACCAAGGACGCGGGCACGCGTGGCGGGGTTCACGGCGCGGGTATTGTTGACCACGTGGGAAACGGTGGTGGTCGAAACCTGTGCCAGCTGGGCGACATCTTTGATGGTTGCTCGAGACATTGCGGTATGCTTTTTGATTGCGCAAACGTTTGCGCAACCATAAAGCAAAAATATCATATTTGGGATTGCCTGTCAAGCAAGTGACGACAGGGTAAGAGCGGTGGTTACTTCTTTGACTTGCTTTTGACCAGGTTCCTGTAATCTTCCACAAACTGGGTTAATGGCGTGGCGGCGATAATCTTCCCGATCGCTTCCAACGGCAGGTCCGAGGGCTGCTTGAAGTGCAGGCAGGACTTGCCCATGTCAGGTTTCCTGTTTATTTCGGCATAGGCTTCGAGCAGGGCATCCATTTTGCTCTTGTCCCAGTAGGTGTTCATCAGGTAGAGCGAGTGGTAGTTTTTCTGGGCGGCCAGGCCGGCATAGACCAGCGGCTGCTTGTTGTAGGTGTCGGGGAAGATGCTCAGCGGCACCTCGTAACAGATCATGCCCCAGTTCATCACTTCCTGGTAGCCTTGCGGCAGGTGCTGCAGGATGAATTCGCGCATCCCGTGGATGACCTCTGCTTTTTCGGGCGGCAGGCTGGTGATGTATTCCTGGACGGTTGTTGCTTTACTCGAAACCATTGTTCAACTCCTTGTCCAAGCACCTTTTACGCACCTCTTCGCACAATTCTAAGATTGCCTCTGCTTCCTGTTTATCTTGTTCAGAAGCTGATTGCATCTTAGGGATCAGTCTGATCAAATCCATGGCTTTGTCCAGCAGGTCTCTCACTTTCTGAGAGTAATGGATACCATCCATCAAGTGCCCTGGTTTTCCTGGTTCAGGGAGAGGCAGATTGTCTGCATCATGGATCAACCAGCGCGCTTCCTGTAATCGGTCACGGATCGTTTGAAATTTCATGATGCCTCATTCTCTGTTCTCTTGTTCAATATCTCGACCTCAGCCTGCTTGATCTCGTCCATGATCGTCAACGCTTCGGCTTTATGCTCCGGGTTGGCGCCGGGCATCTTGGGGATGAACTTGATCATCTCATAGGCCTGGCGCAGGGTGTCCCGCACCTGGGCCACGTAGGTAAAGTTGCCCCAGCCCATGTCGTCCGGCAGGGGTATCTCGCGGGCCTGCTGGATCAGTTTGCGGGCTTTGAGAATGCGATTTTGGGATGTGATCAGTCTTGACATGCGACCTCCTTAGGGTTGCCAGGCGGGTGCGGCATCCAGGGCGGACCCGTCGGTCAGTTTGAGCGCTGCGGTGCCATCGCGGTTGATCGACCAGATGGCGGCACTTTCGTTATCCATGGCAATCACTGCATAAGCCAGTTTGAGCCCATCCGGCGACCAGGTGGCACGCACCGCCTGCCCGTCGGCATTGGTGGTCAATTGGTTCTGGTTGCTGCCGTCCACGTCCATGGACCAGATCTCGTAATGGCCTGTTCTATTGCTGTGAAAGGCGATCTTGCCGCCGTCGGGTGAGAACGCCGGTGACATGTCGTCGCCGTTGGAATTGGTCAGCTGGACCAGGTTCTGCCCGACCCAATCGAAGGTGTTTTCGTCGAAGATATCCACGACCGCCAGGTCAATTTTATAGATATCCAGGTCACCATCAGCGTCTGAGTAGAACGCCAGCCGGGTGCCATCAGTCGACCAGTTGGGAGCATAGCTGTTGGCACCGCTGTTGGTGATATCTGTTTCGACCTTGTCCAACCCTGTGCCATCCGGCTTGATCAAGAAAAGTTCAGCCCGTCCTGCCTGGTAGGAGTGGAAGGCGATCCATTCGCCATCCGGCGACCAGCAGGGGTCCTTGTCTTCCCAGGAGTGGTCAGTCAGGCGGATCAAGCCGCTGCCATCGGCGTTCATGATGTATAAGTTGAACTGCCCACTGCGCTTGGAGTGGAAAACGATCTGACTGCCATCGGGTGACCAGCTGGGCGAGCCATCGGTGGTTTTTTCATCGGTCAGGCGGGTAATGCCCTTGCCGCTGGTATCCATGACGAAGATCTCCAGGTTGTTGGCCTTGCGGGTGGATGAGAAGGCGATCAGCTCAGCATTCGGGTCGAGCGTGGGTTCGGGGGTGGACGAGCCGCAGGCGATCGTCGCCAGGATGACGACCAGGCTCGAAATAAGGATGGGAATAAGTCTTTTCTTCATGGGGTTCCTTTGACAAATGTCTCGCTATTTGGTCTTGGGCGGTAACTGGATTTTATCAGATATTGCCAGCAGTTCCGAGATCTGCTCATGATTCATTTGGGCAGAATAGACCAGGCGTTTCTGTTGATCTGTCGTCTCCTTATTATTTTCTAATTTTCGCTTGACGAGGATTGTTTCCAGGTTAATAAAGCCATTGGCCTTACACTTCTCACAGTACCAAAAAGTTGCAATAACCCGGCTGGGATAGAATTGGATTCTTTCAAGTGGTAAACCGGGCAAATCCTTATAGTTACTCAATTGGAAAATATCCAAAAGGCGGCTTTCAAGGCCTATTGGCCAGCCGGCATTTACCGGGTCACCCCAATTGATGGCTTTCATGTACTCCTGGCTCTGGTCACAGAAAGGTGTTTTCTCGATGTCACTCCTGGCGCTTCGCCAGGCAGCGATTGACATTGAAACCAGGTAGGCTGCCAGTTTGAGAAAATCAATTAATGAGTCAAATCCCTCACCAACTCCCAGGACCAGGGTATAAAACACCAGGTAAGAAATGAAGCAAGCTACCGCGCTGACCAGGCTGATCACCTGGGCGGTCCTTGGGTTGCGACATTGTGTTTTGATGGCGACATGGCTGACCGCATTACCAATCAGACAGCCGACAGGGACTGCCACAACCGAGTAGAGCAATATAGCGCTGATCGCCAAACAATTGGAGTTGTTTGCCAGCAATACTGCCACACCCAACCCAAGCAGGTAGACCAGCAAGTACAATAGAGGACCCCCGGCGATTGAGGTTGCCAGCCCGGCAACCAGCATAGCAAGAAGCGATCTTGAGGAGACATGTCCACCAGGTTTGAAGATATAAACGCTCTCAACAGGCGGGTAGCGGAAATTTGTTGGACCGGCGGCTTTGCGTGCCAATTCCAGAGTCATGGCATTCAACCGCTCCTGTGGGTTTTTGGTTGTAAGTGGAATTCTTTGCCAGTCAACCGGGGGTTTGGCAGGCTCTTTGTAACCGCAGGCCGGGCAAAATTCAACCTGCGGGTCAACCTCGAGTTTACAGACCGGGCAGGGGATGGTGTCTTTAAATTCAGACATGCGAACACCTCGTATAAGTTTATAAATGGATAAAAGAACTGGCCAAACTTAGTTTAGCACAAAATCAGCGTGTTTTATTGCCCTGGGTGAGCAAATCGATGGCCTTTTTGACCCTATGTTGCCGGGTTTCGAGCTTTTTGGCGTCCTCAACCCACTGCACATACTCTTTTTGATGCGTATAGGATAATTTCTTGAAAAGATCGAGCGCTGGCGGGTTTTCGGTCAATGCCCGGGCAAGGTCTGCGGGCACCTGGACCAGCCGTTCGGCGCGGTCCTCTTCTAAAACCACCTCGACCGTGTCGCCGATGCCCTTGCCGATCTTTTCGCGGATGCTTTTAAGGATGCCCAGGATCTCGCAGTCCGTGCCCATGCGTACCAGGCTGCCGCGGTAGGGCTCGCCATCGATCAGGGCTTTGACCTTGACACGTTTTTTGCCGAAGACGCCCTGCACATCAAAGGGAATGCGGATGAATGCGCCGCCGTTGCCGGAGTCTTCGATGATGGCTTGAAAAGAGATGGGTGCGAGCGGTTGATCGGTCATCAGAAATTTAGCGCTTCAGGAACACCTGGTATGCCCACATATTGGTTGTAAACAGTGATGTAAAGTGCATACTGCCGCCTGTTCCATGGTTGAAGGCCAGTTTCAAGCTTTCGTTGTCTTCAGGATCGACCGGCTGATATCCATCGGCGATGACCTGTTGTTTGAATTCTTCGAAGATCTGCCTTCGTTCGGGGGTTTCGTCCAGTTCGTATTCGAAAAAACCTTTCTTGAAACCAGCAGACTCTCCCACATACTGGAAGTAATCACGGCTTTCGCGTCCTGTCCGCATCAGGCAAAAATGATGCTGTTTGAGCCCACCCGTGTGTCCAACGACCCACACCTTCCAGGGTTTGGGATTGTCGGCTTTGAGACGCCGCCTGAGCTGTATATCCCACCACAGGTTCATCTGGTTGGGGTCCTCCCAGCCATCCCTGGCGAGGTATTTGAGCAGGAAATCATGACATGGCCTGGTTCCGTCAAATTCGTCCTTACTTGTCAACCCGGAACTCACCTGGTATAGAGGCGAATCGCCTGCTAGATAGGAGTCATTGGCTCCGAGGGCATTGGCGAAAAATTCACAGAATCCTGTACGGTAGGAGTGGTGAATATCACCCGCTTTGTATTCCCGCCAGGTAATCCTGCAGGTTTCCCATTTGTCTTCGAGATTGACCTGCACCTGGATTTTGAGCGGCTCGGGCTTGGCGCGACCGCATTGGGGACAGAACTTGAACTGGTCATCAAAACTGGAACCACAACCCTGGCAAATTGGCATCGAAGAAACTCCTTGGCAATAATGACATAATTATAAATTGCTTTTTCAGATCGATCAGGCGATATGCATGCGTTTCTTTTCTTCCACCATACCCAGGTGCTGCCAGTAAAGGGCAAAGATCGAAAGTACCAACGCGACCACTCCAAAGGTCAGTTCAGCCCAGCGGGTTGGAAAGATAAAAAGATAGATGGAGACACCGATGACGACCAGGATGAGGATGCCATAGATCCAAATGCCCACAATTGCCCTTTGGATGGCGGCTTTTGGCATGGCAATCCAACCATCCTGTCTCATAAAAACGAACTGCATCAGCAAGGCGGACACTAACACTCCCACAACACAGGCGGTCCACAATGCCGGGCGGGTGATGTTGAGCGCTGCCAGAGATTGGCTTAATCCTCCCAGGAACATAAATATCGATGTTGGCACGCTGATCGGCCAATAAAGCACCAGTGCCCCCCACGAAGTTTGCGCCCAGGCAGTGATCAACACAAAACAGGTGGCTAAAAAGTAGAGCAGGTAATACCACTGTCCACTTTTCACCGCTTCCAGCAGCGCTTCGAACTGGGTCAATAATGCGCCGACGGCAATGCCACCCAGGAGGGTCCACCAGGTGACCTGCACCTGGCGCTGGTAGGCAACGTCGTCCTCACCCCGCCGGGTCCACAGTTTGCTGGGCGGGCTTTCGGGTTCATTTTTACGATCATCCGGGTGTGCCATCTGACCTCCTATCGGTTGGAAACTTAATCAGATTATAGCGAGTTTATGGGGTTTAAGCGCATTTCTTTTACCACCAACCTGCCCGCGCTGACTTGCAGGCGCAAAGGACAGGCACCATCCTGCGGCAGGAAGCAGCTGGACATGGAAAACGCACCACCGAAGGCAAAGATCTCAATTGAGGTGATGTCCACCAGGATCCTAAGCGATAACTGCCCATGCCTTGTCTCAAGCGGTGCTTCCATATCGCAGCAGGCAAGCAGGCTGGATGATTTGTCATAAACGACCTTCTCACCGAAGATTTCCAGTGTAAATCCCTGCACATCGCCCAGGTCAAGTTCCAAAGCCAGGTCAAAACAGCTTTCCTCGAAGTTCGGGAGCAGATCACTGCCCGGGGTGACAACCGCCTGGTCGTTCGTGACGGCGCCGCCATGCAGCGTTTCAACCTCCCGCACCGGCCAGCGGAACATGCGCAGGCCATCCGGTGTCTCGTGCAGGGTGAGTTCGCAGGGAATGCTCATCTGCTGGTTGAAGGGCATGTCGGGGTACTGCCCGCCGCGCATCCAGGTCATCTGGATGCGCCGCCCGTCCTCGCGTGGAATGTCGTTCCAGGTTTGCGAGGCATAGAAGTTATAGCCGAAATCCAGGGTGAGTTTTTCGCTTTCGGGGGTGAAGACCTGCCCGTCAAACCGCCCGACCAGGTATCCGCCATCGGCGCCGCCCAGCACCCAGCGGGTTTCGCCGGGCTGCTCCACGATGGGCAGCTCAAAGAGGTCGGGGCATTCATAAAAACCGGGAACCAGCGAGACCTGCTGCCAATGCAAGAGGTCAGTGGAATTGAGGATGGCAAAGGATGGGTCCTGGTCCAGGTATAAAACCATGACCCAGCATTTGGATGGGGCGTGCCAGAAGATGCGCGGGTCACGGTCCCCACCGCCGGAGATGTTGCCCAGAAGCGGGTTGGCAGGGTGTTTCTGCCAGGTGCGCCCTTTGTCCCAGCTGGTTGCCAGGCACTGGGTATAGGGCTTTGAAGGTGTGACATGTTCGCCGGCAGCGGTGTAGGCTGCCACCAGCACCGGTTCGCTGCCGGACTGTAAGCCGAGGGTGTTCTGCCAGTCCACCGCGGCGGACCCGGAGAAGATCGTGCCCAGTTCATCGGGCGAAAGGGCGATCGGCAGGTGCTGCCAATGTAATAAATCGTTGCTGACGGCATGCCCCCAATGCATTGCGCCCCACATGACATCGTTGGGATTGTGCTGGTAGAAGAGGTGATACTCGCCGGCGAAAAAGACCAGGCCGACCGGGTCGTTCAACCAGCCCTGCGGGGCGGTAAAGTGAAAGCGGGGGCGGAAAAGTTCTTTTGAGGGCATGAGTGCGGCTCCTTTCAATCGCCAGGTATCTACAACCGATTATAGCCCCTGGTGGGTCATGCCGGGTTATGAGAACCGAAACGATCGCGGGTCAAAATTGGCATGCTCACGGATCAGTTCCTTAACAGCATCCCAGGGTACCCCCTCAAACGATTTCAATACCAGGTGGCGCATGGCGACCCCTTTGCCGGTCAGCAACCCGTGCGGGTCGGGGATGAAGGCGCCGTGCGGGAAGAAGAGCCGCACATGATCATCTTTCAGGCTGATGCCACAGATGCCGGCACTAACCGGACCGCCGCGGTTGGCACTGAAAAAATAGCTCAACGTGCGGGTGCGGGCACGGATCACCTCCGTGGCACCCGGCGCCACCTCGCTGACAAGGTTGCGTAGTTCCAAAACGATGTCACGAAGGTCAGGTTGTGCGAACCCCAGGAAGTTGTCAATTTCGTGGAAATTTTGAATACCGCTCATATTAATCTGATAGAAATAATTTCACTGCATACACAATGGCAAATAATATGGTAAAGCCAAATAGCGGTGCTAACAGGCTGGTCAGGACGAGAGCCCACCAATCCCTCATGGTGGCGCATTTCCGGCGTTCCAGCACCAGGCGTATGGGAGGTACAAGCAGCCATGACAGTGGGATTAAGCCTAACAATAACCATAACCAATTGAACCCTAAAGATATACTGACTGCCATGTAAAAAGCGAACAATGAAAAAATGGCTGCGATCACCAGTGGTTCAACCAGGCTGATCCTCACTCCCTGTCTGCTGGTGACAACTGAGGCTATGAAGATAAAAAGTATTGCGATCAGGAAAATGATAGCCGCCAGGAAAATGCCCTTGTGCTCCCGGTAATATTTGGAAATGGGGCTTTTGGGGGGATGACAGGCAGGGCATTGACCAACTATTGACCGGTAGATGGTGCCACAGGTGGGGCATTTAATCCAGGCAGGCAATGCCGCGTGGCATTCAGGGCAAATGCGATTTGTTGCCGCGAATTGATGTCCACATGCTTCACATTTGATCAGGGGTTCTCTTTTCATCATAGCCTACCCGGCTGAATTGTAAGCCCGACGCAACCAGGCGATCAATTCGGCATCCACTTCATCGAGTGATGAAATGAAGACCTTGTACTGGCACATGCCACCCGGTTCCTGGGCAAGCAGCCTACCCGTGCCTTCCAGCCCTTTCATGTTCAAGCCCAACTCCACCCGCCCTTTGGTACCGGGTCCCAGCATGGCAAACTGGCGTTTGAGGCGCAAGCTGAGGTAGGTTTTCTTGGGGGCGACTTCAAAATCGCCAAATTGTCTGATCGCTGCCATAACCTTCTCATGGATGGGACGCAAGCCCACCTTGCTGCCTGAGTACAGGGTGTCAAGAATGTCACCTGACCCTGTTTGGGAGGTTTTGGCAGGCGGGTTGGCCGGTGCCAGGTAGTGGGAAGCCAAAGTCACCGCGTCGCCATAACCCATGCCAAGCTTGTCGATGAGCATCTGGCGGATCTGGCCGTGTTTTTGCAAGCCGCTGTCTTTGATCGTGGCGATCAGTTCATCCATGGATTTGCCAGTGCGTAGCTGCATGTTCTTTAACTGGTTTTGATAAGCCTGGTCAACAATATTCATATTGACTTTCTCCTTTTGACCTGCTGTGCTTAAGTGTATAGCAGATTGGGTGAAAAATAAAGTGTTTGGCCACAGAAATCACCAGGTGACAAGCCCCCCTTTATTTTTCCCCAGCCAGCCAGTACCTGGCACCACCTGCTTCCCGTTCCAGGTAACCCATGGCGACCAGGTCACGCCGCAGGCTGACATAGTCCCAAGCGTAGATTTCTTTGAGTATGGTGTTCACCTCGGGTTCGGAATAATACTTTCCAGGCTCAAACAGGGTGGCCACCCAGCGCAGGATGACGATGGTTTTCTTAAGCTTATTGGGCAGGCTGGCCAACCTGCCGTTGTGAGTGTGCTCTTTTAATACCTGCTGATCCTGTACGTCCCAACCTAACTCTGCGATCCAGCGGTCGTCAGAGACATCCAAGGCGGGGTCGGGTGGAGTGAGTTCGATCTGACCAGCCATCTGTTTAAAGAGCGCCAATCCTTCATCATTGACGCGGTAATAACGCTGGTTGCCAGCCATGCGCAGTGAGACCAATCCTGCCTCACGCAATCGTGCCAAATGGTGTGACACGGTAGGGTCGGTCAGGCTGGTTGCCTGGGCCAATTCATTAACCGCATATTCATGCTGGTTAAGCAGGCGCAGGATTGCCAACCGGCTGTCATCGGCCAGTGCTTTCAGCATGACCGGTAATGCTTTCTGATTTAAGTTATGGTTCATTTCACACCTTAATATAGATAAGTATCTAATTAGATTATTATCGAAATAGAAAAAGATGTCAAGATAAAAGTTGTACGAACCGGTCGGGATGACTTAAGGTTGTTTTTTGCCTGCCCGCAGCGCTTCCAGGCGCACCCTGTTCTCATAGGGCAGGATGAAGTTCGTGCGATCTGTTTGCATGATGGCGTGACCCGCTTTGTGTTCCATGTTCTCGAACGTCACCAGGCGTTCCTGCAGTTTCTCGCAGGCATAATCCGGACAAGCGGCACAGGTTTCAAGCCCGCGGGCAACCACGCAGGGTCTTACCGGGCAGCCTGTATCCAGGGTTTCGGCGCTGGCTGAGAGACAACCCGGGCAATTGATCTTTTCCGGGGGGATGCGAAAACCAAAATACTTGAACCAGCCGTCGCTCAAAAGCTGTGCATTTTCGGGGTGGGCAGCGATGTTTGGCCTGTATGCCAGGCACAGGTCACAGCGGTAACCACAACGTGCCAGGATCGGGGGCATTACTTTCCGCGGATCGAGTAGTATGAGCGGCTCTTTTTGATCTCTGCCTCATACTTGCGCCTGGCATTGCGCTCCAACACCCAGGCGATGATAAAGAGGACCGCCGGCGGGATGATGAAGGCCCACATGATCATGTAACCGGGCAGCCAGCTGCCGTTGAGGATCAGGGCCAGGATGTCATGCAGGGCGGTGAAGGCGATGGCAATGATGCCACCCAGCAGGTTCCACTTCCATGCCACGACCAGCCCAACGATCGCCACGCCCCACAGGGCCAGCAGTGGCCAATCATTAAAATCCCGTGCCTGGCCTTTGCCGATGATCAGCAGGGCGGCGTCCACCAGGGCTGCCAGGGTCCAGAGGACCGCGATGGTGCGCAGAACGGTTACTGCCATGGGTGTTTTGAATTTGGTTTTGCTCATTGACTTCTCCTCAGCTGAAAATTCCCTGCAAGTATAGCATAATCTGGCAGGGGGACCGATATTGATGGAGGAATATCCTGTCAATTCCAGGATAACAAGCCCTGGCAGGTTTATAATCTGTCCACAAAACACCACCCACAAAGATCGACCCACCCCGGTGGGTTGGTATGTGTAACACAGAGGCGAATTCATGTCCATTAGAAGATCAGGCAGTTCCTATTTCATTTATTTTGTCAGTTTCATCTTATGCTTGTCTGTTTGTTCACCCGCTGGTCAACCCGGAAAGGTATCCGCAGAGGCACCTGCCACCCGGGTAATACCAAACGGTGAACATATCCTGGTCACCAATGCCAGCGAGGAGATCAACGGGGATACATCCAGCCCGGCGGCATTAAAAGTCAACCCCGGACCGGATGGCATTTCCCTTTCCGAGGCGATGCAGGCGGCAGAAGCCACGGTTGGCTATGAGACCATCACTTTTAATGCACCCCTGCTGGGGTCGGTGATCCATATCAGCGGGTCACTGCCCTTCATCACCCGGGGAAACCTGGTCATTGACGGCAATATTGACGGTGACGTCAGCCCCGATATCACCATCGATGGCACTGGCGCGGCTGGTTTCAACGGCTTTGACATCAACGGCGCTTCAAATGTAGTGATTAAAGGCTTGACCATCCAGAATTATAAGAAACACGGTGTCAACATCACCCCCGATGCCGGCAGTGGCAAGAGTTTGGTCGAAAACATAGTGTTGTATCAAAACACGATCTCCAATATGCCGTATGCGGCGATATCGGTCATGCCTTACACCATGCAGGGTGTGACCATCCGCAATGTAGAGATCGTTTCCAATACCCTGCAGAACTGCATGGGTGGGGTTTCGGTGATCGCCGGGATGGGCAGTGGGTCAGTTGATAACACGATCTCAGGGATTTCCATCATTGACAACACCATTGACAATCCTGGTGTAGACATTGGCATCTTTGTCTCAACCTCAGCCTCCGTCGGGCTGACCGGCAATACCATCCGGGATATCGAGATCCGCGGCAACCGGTTGCTAAATCACTACGAAAGCACCATCCTCATCGCCGGCAGTAACGACGCTTTGTGCCACAATAACACCGTGGATGGGGTGGTGATCGCCGATAATTACATCGACACCTCGCATGTGGCTATCGAGTTTGTCACCGAGGCGGGCAACTATTCGACCAACAACCAGGTGACCAATGTTAGCATCACCGGTAACACCATGGTCTCAGGCGGGATCCATTTTGGCGGGGCAACCGGCTATGGTGCACATCATAATACGACCTCCAACGTGCTGATCGCACGCAATCACATCACTTCCTCCTACGCCAACGGCATTTACCTTTCCGCGGGTAGCGACGGAGCACTGAATAACCTGTTTGAGAACATCGTGCTGCAGGATAATTTTGTGGTGGGTTCGCGGGATTGCGGGATATTGCTTACCGGTAATGATGACTTCAGCCCGGGGAACCAGATTAACAATGTCACCATCCGCAACCAGACCCTGGTGAATAACGGGATGGCCAGCAGTTGGGCCAGCGGGTTGAGCATCCATACCAAGTATGTGGGCAACCCCATTACAGGTGTGACCATTGCCAATACCATCCTGTATGGCAATGGCTTTGGGGATATCATCCGCGGGTCGGAAACACCGGACAGCGTGATCAACTCCCTGCTGACGGACCCCCGTTTTGTTGGCTCAAATGGCAATTTCTACCAGAACCCCCAGTTTGTGAACCCTTCAATCGGCGATTACCACCTGCAGTCCACCTCGCCCTGCGTGGATGCGGGTGACCCGGTTGCTTCAGGGGTCAGCGCTCAGGACCTTGACGGGAAGATGCGGGTGTGGGATGGCAACGGTGACACCATCACCGTGGTGGACCTGGGTGCCTGGGAACACAATGCCTCGCTGATGCAGGAGATCAACCTGCAGGGTGCGGGGATGAGCATCTACAACGGTGACCTGGTGCCGGTCAGCTGGGATGGGACGGACCTGGGCAGTGTTGTGCTGGGTGAAAGCCCGGCTGAGGTCACCTTTACCATCGAGAACCTCGGCGATGACACATTGAACTTGAGCGGGACACCCGTGGTGAGCATCAGCGGGGCAGATGCGGCTGATTTTTCGGTTGTGACCCAGCCCGGGGTGGTGCTTCCCGGCGGGGCGACGCTTACCTTCACAGTCAGGTTTTCACCGACTGCGGTGGGGATGCGGCGGGCAAGCATCAGCATTGCCAACAATGACAGTGATGAAGACCCCTATACTTTTGCCATCCAGGGGATGGGTGTTGCGCCGGTATTCAAGGTCTTCCTGCCGCTCATCGACTGAGGTTGCGGCAAGCCCCCGGGCGGTCAGATCTCTCCGGTTGTGGGCTTACTTTCGACCCTGGATGGGTGGTCCAACTTCCAGGCGACCAGGTACATGATCGCCGGCGGAACGACCAGCGCCCAGACCAGCAGGAAATTGACCGTCCATTCGCGATGCGTCATGATATAGATCACTTCGCGCAGGACAATAAAGGTGAGCGTGATGATCGCCCCCAGTTTTTCCTTCCACCATGCCAGGATCAAGCCCAAAATGGGGATGGCCCACAGGCTGAGCATGAAAGCCTCTTGCGGGGTGATGGGATGGACCTGGTAAGGATCGGGGGATAGGGCGATCACCAGGGCAAGGATTAGCACCAGCAGGCTCCAGGTGCGTGCCAGCCAGCGCAGGACCAGTGCTATGGGTTTGGGCCTCGGTTTTAGATCATTTTTCATTTCAACTCCTTAATCCAGCCTTTTGCAGCACTCTTAACGCCCTCAGGGTGACCCATTTGTTGGGCTGGCCTTTTTTTCCGTAGTTCCCCCAGGTCTTGTTGCGGTAATCATGTTCGAGACGCCAGCTACCCTGCGCATCCTGCTTGGACCGGATCAGCTCCAGCGTGGATGCCAGGCGCGGGTCAGCACCGTAGCCCACGGAAACCAGTGCTTCGGCCACTTGCAGCAGGTCGGTGTTGTAAAAGACGGGGAAACCGAACTGCCACCAGGTGCTGCTGATCTTTTCCTTGTAAGGCCAGGCAGCGGTGGTGGGTTCGACACTGAAAAAGAAGTCCACTGCCAGGTCAATCGCTTTTTGAACCTGGGGGGTCTGTTTTTGTGGCGGGATACTGCCCAGTGCCAGCAGCACCTTGGTCGCCCCCCAGGCGCAAGGCAGCTCATAATTCGCGCCGCAGGTGAAGTTGGGACCGCTTTTATAGGCATAGTAGCGCATGGGGGTGTCTTTGGCGTTTTTGGGGGCAAGGCCTTCGCCGGTCTGGCTGACCGCCAGCCAGTGATATGCCTTTTCCAACCGCGGGTCCTCACAACCCAGGGTGGTCAGTGCCCAGCACAGGTTGCCCTGCAGGCAGTCAAAGGTGCCGCCCGGGGCACGGTTGCATGAAAAACCGCCGCTTTCAGAAAGGGCATTGTCGAGCATGTAAGTGCATGCCCGGGCGACGCGTTCGTCCTGGTCAATCGAGGCACCCAACTGTGCCAGCAGGATGAGCGCCCAGACTGTCGAGCGGTATTTCGGCCCATAACCGGGGCCGGGTTTTTCCCACCAGCCTTCGGGCTGCATGGGGTCAAGGACATTGGCGATCGGTCCCAGTTCGTGGGCTGCCTGGCGGGCTGCGACCAGTTCGGGGTCATCATGCGCCTTGCCAACCAGGTCGCGCAGTGCCAGGTAACGCACCCCGGGGTCCGCGGGTTCCAGGAGCCAATCCCATACAGACTGTTCAACCATTTTTTACCTCATTTCATGGGTTCGGGTTGTTCTTTTTCTTCAGGCAGCCACTCGGGCACCAAAAAGCCAATGATGCCGGTGACCACAGCGATGAACAGGAAGGGGTTGCCCGGTTCGAGTTGGGGGTATACCAGCAGGGCAATGATCAGCGACAGGTAGGTGCCGATCACCGTGGTTAAAAAGCGCAGCCCATACTCATGCTTAACGGCGCGCCACTTAAGTGCGATCGCCAGCCAGCCAACCAGCCAGATGCCGATCGAATAGGTCAGTCCAAGCGTGACCACGAAAAGCGGCAGGTTGTCATAGATGGCCTTATCAAGGGCCGGGAAGATCAGCGAAAGGACCAGGGTGACCAGCATGGCGGCAATGTATTGCAAAATGCCCACCCCGATAATGATCAGAACATAACGCAACAGGTTCTTATTTGGCATGGGCTCCCCCTAGATCACTTTTTCGGTTCGCCCGGCCAGGTTGCGCAGTTGCTCCAACTGACCCAGGTGGTAGGTGTTGTGGAAGAATAAAAAGAAAGCTGCCCAGCCGCGGGTTTTCTTCCCTTGCCACATCTCGATTTCTTCCTCAAACTGCGCTTCTGACATCTGTTCCAGGCGGCCACAAATGGCATCGCTCAGCAGCCCGTAATGCGCCACGATGGTCTCAAGGCGCACAACGTCCGGCGCATCAGCGGTGACCGGTTCAGAGCCGTAGCCGTAGCGTTTGTAGTCCGGGATGCCTGCCGGGTGGGGGGCGTCCAGCATTCCCAAAATGTTCTGCATGTTTTCAGCCAGGTGGCCCAGCACCCAGTTGAGGCAGTTGCCGCCCGGTTGGGGCTGGATCAGGCTGTCGGCATGGCTCAAGCCCTCCACCTGCTGCAGCAGCATGGCATGTTCGTTCTTGATCATTTTGGTATAGTCTTGAATTTGGATCATCTTTTCTCCTTCATCGTTAAATGGTATAACGCATGATCAGTTGGGTTTCATTCACCCGCCCGACCTCCACAAAGCCCAGTTCACGGAACGCCGAAGCGATCCCCATGAAGCCATGGTAACCGGTCAATTTCTTGCCCGCCAATTTATCCGACTGCATGTCGCTCGGGTAGGCTTCGATGATCCTTGCCCCATGCTGCCTGGAAAAGTCGATCGCCCCACGGACCAGCACCTTCATTAATCCTTTTTGGCGGTAGGCACGGTTGACAAAAAAGCACACAATTGCCCAGGCGGGTTGGTCATCCACCGGGAGGATCGTTTTGGAGTGTGCCAGGGGATAAAGATCCTCTTTGGGCGAGATCGCACACCAGCCGATGGGCTGTGTGCCCTCATAGAGCAGCACCCCGGGCATCGTACCGCCCTGGACCAGCTCGTGCATATTGGCTTTTCGTTCAGCAACGCTCATTTTCATGAACTGACTGCGCTGGATGCGCCACCACAGGCACCAGCAGCCGCAGGCAGAGCCTTTTTCGCCAAACAGGGTCTCAAAATCACCCCAGCGGTCGGGGGTCAGGGGAAAAACCTTAAATTCTTCTTCAGTTTCATTTGTTTTCATTTTGTGTTTCCTTTGGTGCAGCTGGTTCTTTCGACCATGGGATGTTGTGGCGGGTGAGCAACTCCATTAATCCGGGAAGGCCCAAACCAGACCTGCCGCGCTTATTGACTGGACCATGCAGCGCTGCCCGCCAGGCAAGATTAGCCACTTCAAACGCTGAATTGGGCTTGCCAACCCGGCGTGAATTACAGGCCACCTGGCGCAATTCTTTTCCACCATCCGCCACCCAATGCGAGAGAGTTTCCAGCATCTGCATGGGCGAATCGATCATTGCTCCAGCGTCATGTTCCACCACGTAATCGCGGTTGCCCTCCTCCTGGCCGGGGATGACATCGATCAGCAGGATTGGCAGACCGCAAGCCAGTGATTCGGTGACGATCAGCCCACCGGCTTTGCAGATTATGGCATCGGCAGCCATCATCAACTCGGGCATATTTTCAACGAAGTCGTATACATGGGCAGGAATATGCCACTCGACCTTATTTAATTCGCCAAACAGTTCCTCATCCTTGCCTGCCACTGCCACCACCTGCAATTTACTCCCGAAGTGGTTGATCACATTCAACATCTCGACCAGCTGGTCCACCCGCCGGCTGCCGACAGCCAGGAAAGTGGGCAGGTTGGGATCCCAGCCCAGTTCCTTACGCATCTCCTTCTTACTTCGCTTTTTGAGTTTAAAGTCAGGAGAGACCGGGATGCCGGTGATGTGGATCCTGCTATGGGGTAAATCATATTTGATGGCCAGGGCTTCCACCTCGCTGGTAGGTACCAGGCATTGTTCAATGCCAGATGCAAACCACATGCGATGCACCGAAACCAGGTCGGTCACCACGGTCAGCAGTGGTACATAATACTTGTTAAGCTTGAAGTAGGAGATCAATGGTGCCTGGTAAAGGGGATAGGTGGTGACGATGGCATCGGGGTTGTGTTCCTTGACCATGTCCTGCATGATCTCATACAGCCCAAGAGTCAGGGCGCTTTCCATGATCTGGGTGGGAATGTCATTGTCACTGGCTTCATAGCCCAGGCGGTAAAGCTGGGGGGCGGTGCGAATCAGGCGGTCATAATCCGCCCCGGAGTCGCGCAGGAAGAATGGTGCGCGTTTGTCATCCAGCGGATTGAGGATGAGACACTCACACTCCGCAGCGTGCTTTACCTCCAGGGCAGCCTGGATGGCGTTGGCAGCGCTGCGATGCCCAAAGCCTGCATCAGCAGTCAGGATGAGAATACGCTTTTTATCGCCCATAAGAAGTCTCCGAGGTAATCAGTATTGCCTTAATTATAACCACCTCAGGCAGGTTAAGGCTGGTATGGCGGTGGCTGAGCAGGCGCAGCATCAGGACTTTCAAGAAAGCGCTGCACTTCGCGTCGCGAGCGCAAATGGATGCGCAGTATTCCTAGGCCCAGTGTAGCCAGTTTTTGCACGATCCCCGGGCGGATGTCGCGTTTGAAGTGCCAGATCCAGCGCAGGAACTCCAGGTCGATCTTTTCGGGGCATTCGGGGGAGAGGTCCGGGCGGGTCTTGCCATGATACATCACCCGCCGCTTGAGCACGTTCCACAGGCAGACCAGGCGCGGCATGTCCATGAAGATGACCGTGTCGCAGGCTGCCAGGCGCAGGTCGAGCGTGCTTTTGTAATTGCCGTCGATGATCCAGCGCTCGCCGGCAACCAGGTCAGCCTGCAGGGCGGCGAACTGCTCGCGTGGGATGGAGACCCAGCCGGGCGTCCAGAAAATGCGGTCGAGGTGGTGCACGCTCAGGTTGAGCTTTTTGCCCAGCTTGATCGCCAGGGTGGACTTGCCGCTGCCGGCGTTGCCAATGATGATGATGCGCTGCATGGGTGGGGGCGGTTGTGTCATATGGATGTTATTTTACCCGCAGCCCATCTTATACAGGGCTTGAATTTGGGCCAGGTTTTCCGTATAGTTATTAAACATTTTGGTCAAATTTGCCCTATACCAACCGGAGGAACCATGAACTTCACCCAGTGGATCGAAACCCTGCAAACCCAACCGCTCTATGCCGCCTTCGTGGTGCTTGGCCTGAGCGTCATCGCCTTTGTCATCTTTCGCTACCTTGTGGCGCGCTGGTTCATGGGCATGGCGAGGCGCAGTGCCAACAAGTACGATGACATCCTGATGAAATATATGAAGCCATACCGCGTGGCATGGCTGGCACCGCTGATCGTGATCCACCTGGCGGCAGGCCTTTTCCCTGAATACCAGGTGGTCATTTCCAAGGTGGCGCTGTTCCTCATCCTGTGGCTCTCAGCGATCACCCTGGTCTCGATCCTCAATGCGATCAACGTGATCTATGAAAGCCGCCCGAACTATAAGGGTGTGAGCATTGCCGGGTACCTGGATATCGGCAAGATCCTGGTCATGGCGGTGGCGCTGATCCTCAGCATCACGCTGATCACCGATAAATCGCCCACCGTGCTGCTCACTTCGCTGGGCGCCATGGCGGCGGTGCTGCTGTTGATCTTCCAGGGTACTATACTCTCACTGGTCTCGAGCATCCAGATCGCCGCCAATGACCTGATCAAGGAGGGCGACTGGATCGAGGTGCCCAGCTATGATGCGGATGGTGATGTGGTCAACATCAACCTGCACACCATCAAGGTGCGCAACTTTGACATGACCTACACCATCATCCCGACCGACAAGATCCTGGATGTATCGTTCCGCAACTGGCGCGGCATGGTGGAGAGCGGCGGGCGGCGCATCCAGCGCTCGGTGCTGCTGGACCAGACCTCGGTGCAGTTCTGCAGCCTGGAGATGATGCGCGAGCTGCAGAAGATCGACCTGCTGGCGGATTGGCTGGCTGAAAAGATCACCGCGCTGGAGGCTTATGCCAGCGAGCACCATGACCATTATGACCTACCGCTGGACGGACCGCAGGTGACCAACAGCGAGATATACCGCACGTATATTGAGGCCTATCTCAAGAAGCGACCGGAGATCCACAGCGAAAACCTGCCCTTCCTGGTGCGCACCCTGGCCCCCAAGCCCGACGGGCTGCCCATCGAACTGTATGTCTTCACGAAAACAACGAAGTGGGAGGAGTATGAGGCGATCCAGTCGTCGATCTTTGACCACCTTTTGGCGGCGGTGCATGTGTTTGGGCTCAGGGTCTTCCAGGAACCGACCGGGTTGGACTTCCGGGAAGGCGTGAAGGCCAGGGGTTGAAAGAGTAGCTTGGAGGGGGGAAGATCGCAAAGTTCGCAAGTTCGCACGTTCGCTGCACATGTACCCCTGCTGCGAAGTTTAGCGCTTGGGGCATCGCTGCACATCGGGTTTGGTTGCGAAGATGGGTATTGAGTTTTGGAGACCTTCAGGTCGATGTGGAAGGGGATGGTGTTTCTGAGGCGCCCTTGACCCCAACTGATGGGACCCCTCACCCCAACCCTCTCCCCTCATTTTAAAAAATCATAAGGGGAGAGGTGTAGTGGACCCATTAAACTGGACACTTTTTAAGGGTTCATAAGGGTGTCTTCTCCACCATGTCCAAGGATAAAGTCAACCAGTAAGCTGCTTCAAACTCGGCAGGTGTCAGATAACCCAACGATGA
>Ga0209723_1002083_pt1 | contig 28301 bp, 33 predicted proteins | sample BiotimSIPDNA_2_FD_185750 | JGI IMG/M metagenome (GOLD analysis project Ga0209723, IMG submission 185750) | Anaerobic biogas reactor microbial communites from Washington, USA - Biogas_R2 time_0 SIP DNA (SPAdes) (version 2) | ecosystem: Engineered > Bioreactor > Anaerobic > Unclassified | place...
AAGTGCTTGTTTTGCGCCAGAGAAACGCTGGGCGCTAAACAATAAAAGGTAGGAAGCCCTTGCAGGGCCACATACTGCTCATAGCCCGCTGCGCCTTCAATCGCCCGGTAGCGCGCGTTTAACTTTTTTCCGGTGCTGTCGGGCGGGACTTGAATATATCCGCCAGCCATAAAATCAACCTCCTATCATCACCGCGCCGCTTGCACAGCCCTCGACCAACCAGGGACGGTTTTGGGCCGTTTTAATCAGCGCGTCTTTTATCGCGATGGCTTCAGTTCCATAGACAAACTTATGGATCAGTTTGGTATCGTTCATTTTTTTCTTCTGCTGAGCCGAGACCAGGGCTTTAAGAAAATCGGCTATCCCTAAGAGACGTCCGCCGTATTCGATTGTATATACCCAAATTCCGGCTTCACTTAAGGAGATTCCCACCTTCTGCACCAGAAATACTGCGTTTACACCCCGTTCGGGAAGCTCAATGGCGACTAATTGTCCCGGTTCCCATCCCGGCACTGTGGTGATGAAACTACCGCTGGTCTTGGGGTTGGCCCATTCGCGCAGATCGGCGTTTCCGGCCGCTTCAGCCGCTTCAATGGTGATCAGGGTATCGTCTTTGATGTAGTGCTCATACACCCCGTCGCCGCCTTCCAGGACGGCAATGGAAGCCTGGCTGGCCAAATCATCTACCATGGTAATAACATCAATGCTTTGCCGGGCGGTAAGCGAAATGGTCACGCCACTCTCGGGTGTATCAGTATCAGCAGAACAGCGCAGGTAGCCGTCGCCGAGATTTACCAGATAATCCTTGGCATCTTCTTCATCCACACCCTCAACCCCGACGTTTTGCACAGTACCGCCCACCTGCAAGCTACATTCATTAGGAGACCAGGGGAGCACCCAGATACGAGCCGCACCGTCTGCTTTCCACTCGATAGTCTGTGGGTCGGACAGCATGCTGCCGCCCAAAACATATACGCGGTTGCGCAGTCCTTGGTGGTCGATACTTACCTTGAAATTGCTAAACCGACCCCCGGCCTGCAATGTCATGGGGGCAGAAGTTCCCATTTGGGCAGGATCAAAAAAGTGGACCACCTTGTAGTAGTCCACATACCATTGCCAGCCGATATAGTCGCACAGCCACTTCATACATTCCGACGGCATTTTGTAGTTGAATTCGGTGCCGGTAGACTCGATTACTGGTGCGCCGCTGGCTATCCCCGCCGCCGAAAAACCGGGACAATATTTAAGCAGGATGTCGTGTACAATGGTGTCGGCATTTAAGCCCAGATAAGTTTCCACCACCAGCTTTTTATCCATCTGCAGGGTATAGTCCTGGCAGTCCACCTTCCACACCAGCGGAGCCTTATAGTTCACCAGTTCCACCCGGTCGATGGTCCCGGCAAAGAGCCGGGGTTCCGTAAGGTTGCTATCCTCGATGATGACTTCACTGCCCTCAAGAGGTTTTGCTCCCTTAACCGCAAATGAGCAGTTGTCTACCTGACTGGTAAGGATTTGGCTGATAGTAAGGCTCCCCCGGCGATAGTCGGGCCAGCGCTCCATCCCGGAAATCTTAAGACTTTTAGCCACTGAAACGCACCCCCTTGGCCAAGAGCGCCCGGTAAATCTGCTCGCCCACATCGGCGGTGCCGCCATTGAACGTTATATTGATTTTGTTGATGGTGGTCGAGCTGTTACTTGTTGAATTAGCGGCAACCGTACCCAAGGCTAAAGGGGCAACTCCTGCTAAAGCACTCTTAAAGTCAAGGCCACTTAAATTGTTTTTTAAGCTGCTGTAGGCAGCCGTTATATCAACCACCCCGATTTTTATCTTGTCTACTAAAGAGGGAGAGTTGCGCTGATTGGGGTCCATACCGGAACCCATTATGCTTCGCACTTCATCCATGACACTTTGCAAGGCACTCATCCTGGACCTTATGCCCCGGATTAACTCACTCATGGCCTGGATGCCGTACCCGGCCGATTTTTTGACTATTTCCTCATACTTCTTTTCGATGGTGGCGATGGTTTCGGCGGCGTTCTTTTTAATTTCGCCGTTCTTTTCCTCCCAGGCCTTTTTGTATCTGACCAGCTCCTCATCGGCCTTGGCTTTCATTTCCATGAGTTTGTTCTGCATTTCGATAGTCTGCTGGGTAAGTTGGTTCTGGGTTTCCAGCCTGATCTCACTTAAGCGCTGGCTTAGCTCAACCCGGGCCTGACGCATCTCGATATTGGCTTCCGCCCGGGCCTGAGCGTTTTTGGTTTTCCAAAGGCTTACATATTGATTAAGCTCATCAGTTGTCAAGGTATTTAACGCCGCGACCTGAGGAGCCGCCTTGACCCCCATCTGCCGAAGCTCGTCAATCAGTCCTTCGTCGACTCCCTTGGCGGCCAGTGACTTTAAGTTGGCCTGCCAGCTGTCGAACTGACTAACCTGGTCCTCCAGATTACCAAGCAAGGACTTGCCTGATACTTTTTGTGGCTTCACTTCATCAAAAAGCCCGATCTGGTTTTTGATGGACTCCACCTTGGCTGCATAGCTCTGCTCAAAAGCTTCGATGGCCTGGGTTTCTTTCTCTAAACCTGCTGCCGTAATAGCGGCTAATTTATCGGACAGTTCCTGCTGTAAGGCGATTTCATCCTGGGCCAGTTTGCTTTTGACTTCCCGGCACTGGTCGGCGTACTCTTTTTTCGCTTCCAGCAGCTTGGCATTGGTTTCAGTCTCTATATCTACCAGACTGTTCTTCATATCGACCAAGGTGGCAATAATGTCGGATACCGAGCCTTCTATAAAGGACATTCCTTCTTGCATGCCGGTGCTCAAGCCTTCGCTGATATTAAGGCCATATTCGCGCATCACCTGGGAGGGGGAGCGGATGGATAGGGCTTCTTTGATTTTGTTTTTTACCGTCTCGGCAATTTCCCCGGCGATTTCCCTGACTTTCTCAATCCGGCCTTTAATCCCGTCGATCAAACCCTGAATAATATGAGTACCTATTTCCAGCAGCGTGTTGTGCAGGGTTCTTAGACCCTCGAAAGCATTGACCACCACTGTCTTAATCCCATTCCACAGGGTGATGAAAATGTTTTTGATATGCTCCCAGGCCCCTTGCCAGTCTCCCTGCAAGACATCCAGGAAAAAGCCGAAGGCGTTTACAATCACTTCCGCCGCAGTCTGAAATACCGCCTTGATAATGTTCCAGATATTGGTGAATACCGCAGTGATATCTTTACCCCAATTGTCCCAGAACACTTTAATGGCGGTTCCGGCTTTGGCGATAATGTTCCCAATATCCGCCCAGATTTCCTTGACCGTATTACGAAATCCTTCATTGTTCTGCCAAAGCTCTTTGATAGCTAAGATTAGCCCGGCAATAACGGCTGCGGCGATACCAATAGGACCGGTTAAGGCGGAAAAAGCCGCCCCCAAAGCTGCGGTAACCCCACCGGCGCTGGCGATAGCGGCTGCAGCTGTACCAACTACCCCGGAGATGGCCCCGGCGGCGGTGACCAGCTGGCCGATAATGAGGACAACCGGGCCTATGGCGGCAGCCACCCCCGCCACGACTAGAATGGTTTTTTGGGCGCTGGGACTTAAAGCGCCGAATCTTTGAACCAGTTCATTTAATCTCTGGATTAATGGGGTTATAACCGGCAGGATATGCTGTCCCATGGTAGCCCCTAGCTCTTTTATGCTTTCGGAGAAAACCCGCATCTGGTTAGCCGTTCCCGCCCCGGTTCTCTCGAAATCCCCCTGGGCGTTCTTGGTCATGGCCAGGACATAGTTGTACCTGAGTTGGGTCTGCTCCGCCTGATTCATATCCTGGATCTTCTTTTTAATCCCCTGGCTGTAGGCGTATTCCTGCAGGTTGGCCTGGGTCATAACAATGCCTAATTCTTTCAAAGATTCGGTCTCGCCGGTAAATACCGACTTTAAGGCGGTATCCGCTATGTCGATGCTGATGTTCTTAAAACTGGACAGATCTCCGGCCAAACCCACCAGGGTTTTGCTCATTTCTTCTGCCTGCGCAGTGTTAAGCCCCAAGCTGGTAGCCATGTCCCCGTAGGTAGCAGCCATATCCAGGGCAGTGCCCTTGGCGATGCCATAGCGTTCCAGGGTGGTATCGCTCCAGTTCTTAACGCCTTCAGCGTTATCCTGAAAGGCTACTTCCACCTTGTTTAGAGCTTCATTGGTATCTGAGGCTAGTTTCACCGCTGCGGTTCCGGCGGCTGCAAGCGGTGCGGTAACCGCCAGGGACATTCCCTGACCGGCACTGGTGATGCTGCTGCCCGCTGCTTTTAATTTCTGGCTGGCTTCTTCGGCCTTTTTAGAGAGCTTGGTCCAGGCGGAAGCTTGCAGTTCCAGTTCCTTGACCGTATTTTTTAGGGAGTGTTCCATATTGGCCAGAACCTTTTCGGCCTGCAGCATTTTGATCCGCAGTTTTTCCACCGCCACCGTATCCTGCTCAGTGCTGCCCGCCGCTTTGTCATAAGCATCTTTTAAGGCGGCAACTTTCTGCCTTTGCACCTCAGCCTGCTTGTTTAAGTATTCAACTTTTAATTTAAGTTGGTCGGCGGCGCTACCCATATCGCCCATCTTGGCGGCCGCCGCCTGAAACTCCGCCCTGGCCAGCTTAAGCGATTGATCCAATTCTTTCATGCCCTGATTAAAGCCGGTGTTGTCCAGACCAACTTTGACCAGCAGTTCACCGATGGTTTCTGCCAATTGTTCTCATCCCCTTACCAAATATCATCAATGTACCCGCTAGGATTGTTTTCAGCTTCGTTAACTACAGAGCCAACAATGAGCAGATCCCAGAACATATCGAGCGTCATGGCGTCAATCTGTTCCGGGAGCCAGTGGTAGCTTTGGGCCAAGCTCAAATAGAAATACACCACCATTTGATAAGCCGACAGCTGGCTTAGGTCAGGTCCGTCGGCGGGATTTACTTTGGGAGTTCTGTCATCTTGCGGCTTACGGCCTCGGCCACCCAACTGGCAATCTGGTAAAAGAGGGGGACAAACTCATCCAGGTCCAGTTCTTCTTCAATAACCTCAGCGCTAATTTCCGGGTGATTAAAGGCAGCAGCGATCAGGCGTTCCATCTCGCTTAGAGCTTCCTCATCGCCTTGCTCTTTATCGCCGAATTTATCTTTGAATTTGGTCACTTCGCGCCAGAGTTTGACCTTGGGCGGCGGTGCGGTGTATGTCTTTCCTTTAAGGGTAATCTTGGGGTTCTCCATCGATATCCCTCCCTGTGTGATAGCGGTACAAAAACCGCCCCGATTGGTTTAATCGGCAGTGGTGAAGCTGCCGATTGAGGCAACAGCCAGGTTTTGGCCGCAAATATCCCTGACCCCCTGCGTGCATACCATGATGTAATCCGCGCCCGGGGCCAAATTGCTGGCCGGATTGAAAGTAACCACCTTGTGTTCCGAATCGGTACTAAGGACTCCGGCAACTAAGGACCCATCATCAGCCTTTAATAAGATAAAATTAGCGGCGGTTACATCGGTAGCCTGGATGGCGTTGGCAAAGGTCCAGGTCAGGTTAGCGTCTGCCGCCACTCCGCTGGAACCATCTACCGGACTTATTGTCACCGTCAATGGACCGGGGGCCGCTCCGTCTACCGCCGTAAACCAATTTGTGCCGGTTGAAGCTGTCCAATCGGGATGATCCTCATCGCCGATCTTCTGCCAGGCGTTGTCAAAGGTGCGTTTAATAAATGTCCCCTTGATTTTGGGGGTCTGAAATTTGGGCTTATCCTCCGCAGTCTGGTACTCTTGCTCCTGCAGGGCGAATTTCCCTTTATACAGCCATACATAGCGGTAGCTGCCGTTGCTCTTTTTGGACTTGAACCCCAAAGCCACATAAGGCGCGGTATCGGTTGACTTTTTGATCAGCACCCCGCCAGTGACACTGTGTCCCAAAAGGACCGCCTGGGTGTTGAGGTCAATATCTTTAGTCTCAAACTCCACATCGATTTCTCCCAGCGAGGTAACGGTTTCATCAGGCCCGTCGTCGCAGTACAGGGTTTCTGTGTTGCTTTTGGGACTTATTTTGGCGTTGATAACCCCGGCTATGGCCACCGGGCTGTTATATGTCGCTGCTAAAGGCGTATCGCTAGTTAGAACCGCGTAATACAGGCTGTTTAAGCCTACTTGTACCCCTGCCATTTTTTAACCTCCTTCAACTTCCCGCTCAGTCACATACCTGAGCGCTTTGTGAAATATTTTGGTATCGTCTTCATAAAGATCGGCGCTGCCAGTTCTTTTAAAGCCTAAAGATTTCATGGTTTTGTCCACCTCGGCGGTAATAGGGGAGGTGCTGGCTGCTTTTACCCACACATCCACTTGCAGATGCACCTCAGCCATAAAGGCAGTGTTGTCTGCCCAGGCGGAATCGAAATTGGTTAACTCAAACAATGTAATGTATTTATCTAAGCCCTCCGGCGCTTTCAGCTGGTAGATATGAGGCCCTCCCAATAAAGCCAGCAGATCGGTGTTTTCCTCCAAAGCCGCTAGGACTTCCGGTTTGACATTGATCATAGGTCAAGCCCCGCTTTCAAAGTCTGCCTGATGGTTTCCAGCACCTGTTTCTTACTTTCGGCTTGGGCCGGACCCATGAAAGGGCGGGCGGTCATCTTGGAGGTGCCATACTCCAGAAATTTGCCATAAAAAAAGGGAGCCGTTAGGCAGCTTTCTTTTGTTTTTTTACTGAACCATAGGTTATTCGGAGGCAGGCAGTAGCTAACTGTCTGCCTCCGACGTTCTTCAACTTTTTTGTCAAGGGTAATTTGGATTATCAAATTTTCCGATATCACAGCGCCGCGTCTCTCCGGCGGAACAGGGCAATCCCCGTTCCTGTCAGCAGCACAATGGCAATGCACAGCACCAGCGGCGCGGCTGCCGGCTGGACGGCTTTCAGCGGCGTGATCCAAGAAAAAGGCGAAAGGGCGTAGAGTACTTCGGGAATCTGCTGTTGTTCCCATAAAATCTCCATCAAGACGAACAGGGTGAGCAGACCGTAGCTGATCCCGGTCATCCACTTTGGCAGCGCACCGAAGAGCAGCAGCGCAACACCGCCAATGGCCCAGATCGCCGGGATCATACCCGCCATTTCAAAGAAGAGTCGGACAAGCGCGCCCTTGTCCTCCGTGCCAATTACCGCGCCCAGACCCACGCAAAGGCCGGACATCAGCATAATGGCCGCCGAGCCGCCGAAGATGTAGACCATATGGCTGAGTACCAGCCGCTCCCGTCGCACCGGCATGGACAATAGTGTCTCGCCTTTGGTTTCTTCCTCCCGGCGCAGAATGCCCGCCGACATCATCACATAGACGGAGATCAGCATTCCGAGAACGTACAGCATCAGCGATAAAAACGCCTGATCCACGCCGCCCAGCCGCTCGATCAGTCCGGCCAACGACTCCGCCGAGCTGACCGCGCTCACCATCAGATAGCTGGCATAGCCCAGCGCGAAGGAAAAGACGGCGTAGAAGCAAAACCAGGCCAGAAACAGCCCTTTTTGGGTGCGCCAGGCAAGGGCGGAAAGATTCCGCAGGCCCGGCTTGGCAAAAGCCCGCCCCGTTCGTTGGGGCACAAGTCCCGCGCCCACATCTCGCCGCGCCATCAGCCACAGGGACAGCGCCATAAGCGCCGCGCCCAGCGCCAGCGGAATCAGCAGCAGATGGAACCGTTCTCCGGCAAAGGGGTGGATCAGCAGCGGCCATTCCAACGGGTTGAAGAAAGCGAGGGGATTTTGCAGACCGCTCACATTCCACAAAATATGCAGACCGAACAACAGTCCCAACAGTCCAAAGGACATCCCACGCGCCGCCGTGGTGCTTACAAAGAACTGCGCGACCGTCCCCGCCAGTATCCCCAACACACAGGAGGCAGCGAAAAAGCCCAGACAATGAGCCAGTGAGCCAACAGTTCCAAGGCCAAGCGCAATCATTGCCAGGAACGCCAGCACCGCGGCAAGGGCGTTAATTAAAACCATATCCACAAGGGCCGCTGCCAGGGTTGCAAGGCTGCCAGTGACATTGGCACCCAGCAGTTCCCTCTTACCCTGTTCCTCTGCCAGCCGGGTATGGCGAATCATATAGACGATGCTGAAAATTCCGCCGAGCAGCACCAAAAACACCTTGGTGCGCCAAGTGACAAATCCGGCGACTGAAATATCCAGCAGCGGCCCGTGCATGGCCTCGGTAAGCGGATCGATGAGGCTGACGCCCATCTCCACCAACGCCTCTTGCGTGGGGAAAAGCACCAGCGACGACACCGTGTTGATGGCCACCCACACCCCCGGCAGCAGCAGCCAAACAAGCGTGAAAATGCGGTTTTGGCGCAGGTACAGCCTCATGAGGGAAAGTGTGCCGTGAAAATATCTCTTCACGTTAAGCCCCCCTTTCGGCATCCCTCTTGTAATAGTTCAAGAACAGCGCTTCCAACGTGGGCGGTTCCTGTTGATGGATGAGTGCCTTCAGTTCCTCCATGCTGCCCTCTTCGATGATTTTCCCCGCACGGATGACACCGATTTGATCGCAGACTGCCTCCACCTCCGAGAGAATATGGCTGGAGAGAAACACTGTCTTTCCCGCGTCCCGGACCTCCTTGACGCACTGCTGGAACACGTCCTCCATCAGCGGATCAAGACCGGATGTGGGTTCATCAAGGACAAGTAGCTCCACATCGGACACAAAAGCCGAGATCAGCGCCACTTTCTGGCGGTTGCCTCTGGAGTAGATTTTGCATTTTTTGGTAGGGTCGAGATCAAAGCGCTCGATGAACTGCGCCCGGCGCTCCTTGGAATAGCTTCCTCGCAGACGCCCGAGGAAATCGATGACCTCGCCGCCGGTCATGTTATCCCAGAGTTGTACGTCGCTGGGCACATAGGCCAAGCGCTTGTGCAGTTCCACCGCATCCCGCCAGGGGTCGCTGCCCAGCAGCTCTACCTGCCCGTCGTTCTTGTTCAGCAAGCCAAGCAAAATACGAATGGTAGTGGATTTTCCCGCGCCGTTGGGGCCGATAAAACCGTAAATACTGCCTTGCGGCACGGTAATATCAACACCATTCAGGGCGACAGTTTTACCGAACCGCTTGGTTAAACCATGAATTTTGATCGCAGTCATATCATTTCCCTCCTTACTGTTTATAAAAGCATTTGCGCAGTACATCCAGGTACTGGTCAAAGTCGGCGTTGAGGGCCTCCACGTCGATGTCCTCCAGTTTTTGATCTCCGATCAATTCCACCGAACGGTGGCCGTAGTTCTCCAGCGCCCAGACAATCAGGTCCCGGATTTTGTCGGCCGGCACATCCTGCCGGAACAAAGAAATGTCCAGATTGCCCAGTAGGCACTCGTAGCCATAGCTCATCATCTTCTCAAGCTGCTCTTTCAGCTCGGCGGCGATCTCGGATGACTTTTCCGCGGTCAGCCGCATGATAAACTCGAAGATAGGGGGGTAGCGCTGATAAACCGCTCCCTTGAGCATGGCGGCCCGGCGGTAACGGGCAAGCAGGTCGCCACCGCAGTGGCCGATTTGCTCGTAGAATTCCCGGCTGACCACCTCGAATACATAGTCGCAGAGGAACAGGAACAAATCTTTTTTACTGGCGAAGTAGTGAAACAGCGCCCCCTTTGAGATGCCCGCCGCCTTTACCATCTCATTGGTGGAGGCCAGATCGTAGCCTTTGGCGGCAAATTCCTTCAGGGTTGCATTGATGATAACGTCCCGCTTTTCTTCCTTTAGGCCGATGAAATTTTCGTGCACCGTTACCACGTCCTTATGCTGATTGACCATGTTGGTCGGCAATTTTAAAATAGCACAACCGACCAATGTGGTCAATGTTAAGCTTGTACAAAGTTTGATACATTCAAAGAAGATAGGCGCTATCCCTTGCGGGACAACGCCTATCTCTTGCTTTTCCGTATCGGTTTGGGGTATGGTTCAATAAGTTTCCCTATTAAACCGCGCCTTTGGCCCCACCTCCACGTATTTGCCGTTTTCATCCTGCTTTGGATCACAAATCACGATATTGTCGGCCAGATGCTCCTTGGCATCGGAACTGCGAGACGCTCTCCGGCTGGCATTATCCCGGACTATTTCCGCCCCGGCATAGAGGGCCTGGTTCTCTGCCGGAGCAGCTCTTTGCCCCAGCTCTTTAAGCCTATCCAGTATTTCTTCAATGCCAACCATGGTCATATTACCCGCCACCGGGGATCACCTCCTTGCACATCAGTTCGATTACGCGGTGCCGCTCATCCTTATCAATTACCGACAGAATATGAAATACACGTGAGCCATATAGTACCCGCATTGAGGGAGTTGTCCCGGTTCGGTAGCGGATTTTAATCCGGGTGGTGACCTCTGACTGTACGGTGGCTGCCTGCAAGTATTCCTTTCCGGAAATGTCCGCTATCGCTGCCCAGACTGTGGCTACTGTAGTCCAGCTTTCCAAAGGGATGCCTTCTGATTTAGTGATAGTCTTGGTCTGCAAGGCAATACGCTGCCGCATCTCACCCATTAAGTCGCGCTTCTTCATAATTACCACCCTTCCCGACGGTAGGCGAATAAGAGCCGGGTCATAAACTCAATTAAGGCTTTCATGTCCACCGCTTCCCGCAGTTCATAGAGATTGCCAATGGCAAAGAGCAGGGCTTGTTTGACCGTTTCCGGCACATCGGTAAATTCGGTCAGCGGAAAGCGTAGAATGTCCTGACAGAGTTCCTCGGCCGCATAAATAAGATCGGTGATGAGCGTATTGTCTTCATCACCGTCAATTTTGAGATACAGTTTTACTTCCTCCAGTGTTATTACCAATACGCTCACCACCTTTCATTACTCAGACGCCATGATTCCGGCAACTTTAAGTTTAGCCAGAAGGGCATTGAAATCAGCCACCAGCCCCGCAATGGTAGAGGCGGCACTATCCGCTTGAAATCCCGCCGGTTTAAGCTCCTTACCGGCAAAAGCGAGCTTGCCGCCAGATGCAATCTCAAGTGCGCCCCCGATGACGGTTTTGTCACCGCCCTGCTCGGTATAGTTTTTAACGTTGCTCATTTGGCTTCACCTACGCTTTCATCTGCAGTACTTTGATGGCTTCAGCCAGGATGAGCTTGCCATCCACCCTTTGAGTGGCCTTAAAGCCCACTTGTCCGGTGGCGGCAAATAGCTCGTTCAGTCTTTGGAACGACCGGCCTTGCCGATCGGCCACCCAGTAATATCCGAAATCGCCGAAAGCGATAGTTTTCTTGGTCGATGCAATGGTCGGCACATAAGCTGAGGTTTTAACCGGCCGGTTCAAAATCGTATCCGGCTGTCCGGCAGTAATGGAGGGCTGCCAGATATACTGGCCATTGCCGTCCTTTAATTTTCTGATGGCTTTGACCGTGGAATCGTTCATCACGAATACAGCATTTTTACGGTAGGGTGATTTCAGGCTGTAGAATAAGTCCATAACCTCATCCACGGTAATAGCCGTTGCTGAAGCAGCGGTTACACCCAGTTCAGCGCCGCCAGTTGCATTGAAAATCCCGGTCGGCTTGCCGCTGCCGTCGCCGGTGAAGAAGGCTTCTTCCTCCTTGGCACCGATTCTTCTGCCGAACTCCCGTGCGATGTATGATTCAAGATTAAAGACGCTGTCATTTAACAGTTCCTCGGATACCTTGATCATGGTCGCTAGCTTGTAGGCCCCGATGGACACCTGTCCGAAGGCGTCGTCTGATTCCGGGATAGCGCCTTCTTCATCAACCCAGGAGGCAGTACCTTTGGATGCTACCACTGGTATTTTACGGTCGCCGCTGGCGGTTTGAATAATCTTTGCCATGCTGCGGAAGATGTTCTCTTCCTCCAGAGCTTCAACCAAGGTACGCTCGAATTCGTCCGGGACCAAATAGCCTCCCTCGGAATCAGTACCCACCTGCAGCGCATTCAGGACTTCGTAGCCCGCTGACTTGCTACGCATGATGTTCCAGAAGGCCCGTTTGTACTCGTCGCTGGCCCGGCCGGTTTTTTCCTCAGCGTTTGGCTGGCTGGGCCTGCCGGTAATGGGTGAGTTAATAGGTTTGTTAAGTTCCGCATCCAAGGCCTGCTGACGCTCCAGCCGGTCGATTTCTTTGCCCAGGTTCACAACATCGGTTTCCATTTTTTCATAGACGGCAACGTCCTCGGCACAAAGGAGTCCGTCCGAGCCGCGCTTGCTGTCCAGAAAGGTTTTAGCGGCATCCCAGGCTTTGGCTCTTTTCTCACGCAGTTCTAAAATTTTGCTCATGGTTATTCCTCCCATTCTAATGTTTTAACAGGCTCAGCCGCTTTTCCAGGTGACTGAGCGGGGTAACAGGTTCAGGTTTCTTATGAGGCAGCTTCTTTACCAGTACATTGGTAACCGTCATTTTGTCAAAAATATAAGCCGCGCTGGGCGGCTCGCTTTGGTGTTCTTCAGTTGTGTACAGGACTTTGTCGGCAAAACCGAGTTCCACTGCTTTCCAGGCATTAAACCAGCTTTCCGCATCCATCATGTGTGAGATTCTGGCCCTCGATAAACCGGTTTTCTTCTCATAGGCATTGATGATGCTTTCTTTAACCTCGGACAGCATGGCAATACCGCTCTGAAGATCAGATACCTCGCCGAACACAATCGTGGCCGGATTATGGATCATCATCATGGCTACCGGGGACATGTAAATCTCATCCGCCGCCATGGCGATTACTGAAGCGGCACTGGCAGCGATTCCTTCAATCTTAACGATGATATGGCCTGGATATTCTTTTAGCATGGTATAGATCTGACTGGCAGCAAATACATCTCCGCCTGGAGAGTTAAGCATTACCACGACATCCCCTTCCTCGGAATAAAGTTCGCTTTTAAATTGTTTGGGGGTGATGTCGTCATCGAACCAGCTGTTCTCAGCTATATACCCATCTAAAAAGAGGGTTCGGCATTGCTCGTTTTTAATCCAATTCCAAAAGTTCCTGCTCACTAGGTAACCTCCTTTCCTGTCAGGTTGGCATAGGCCCCGACATCCTCAAGCTTCAGCATATTGCCGTTCATGGCATAGATATCGCCATGCTCGATGGTATTCATATTTTCTAAAGTCCTTACATCGTTGGGGCTTAAGAAACCGTTTTGAATACCTACCGCGTAGCCCTGCATCCTTGACGAGTAGTCGCCGCGCAAAAGCCCGTCTACCACAAAGCCTACAAAATATTGGCCCTTTTCGGATTGGCTGAGCAAGCCCTTATTCAGCCCTTGTTCGAGCCTTACCAGCCAGGGGCGAATCGTGTGCACCACGAAGCTGATGGACTGATGTTCGATATTGCTGAAAGTGGCTTTATCTAAATTGGCCACCAAATGGGGGGGCACCCGAAAGATACGGCAAATCTCCTCGGTCTGAAACTTCCTGGTTTCAAGAAACTGTGCCTGTTCCGGCGGTATGCCTATAGGCTGAAACTTCATGCCTTCCTCCAGAACCGCTACCCGGTGAGCGTTGCCGCTACCTTGATATACAGCGTTCCAGCTTTCCCTGATTCGTGCCGGGTCCTTAACAACACCGGGATGCTCCAAAACTCCGCCGGGATTAGCTCCATTGGCAAAGAACTTAGCCCCATATTCCTCGGTGGCAATCGCCATACCGATGCTGTTCTTGGCCATAGCAATGGGGGAGTAGCCTACCAGTCCGTCAAAACCAAGACCGGGAATGTGCAGTATATCTTCCGGCCGTAGAATTACATATCCGGCGTCCTTCCGGTACTCGTAATAGAGCTGTCCATCAGGTTTCCTGTCCACTGTCATCCGGTCGGGCAGAAGGGGGTACAGAGCCAGGACTCGGCCCCTGCCGTCTCTGATAATCTGGGCATAGGCATTGCCCCATAATAGAAGATGACTCATTAGTGTCTCTCTAAACACAAACGAAGTCATCTCCGGATTAGGCTCATCATGGAGCAGATAATATAGCGGGTGGTCTATGGCTTTCTCCTTGCCATTGTCCGTAGATCGGTAAACGTTCAATGGCAAGCTGGCTATGGTCTCGGCCAGGATTCTGACACAGGCATACACGGCAGTGGTCTGCATGGCCGTTCTTTCATTGACGGTTTTGCCGCTGGCGGTACTGCCGAAGAAAAAGCTATAGGGACTTGCCCAAAAAGTATTTTTGGGACTAGCCCTTGTTTGAAAAAATCTCGTCAGGAATGGAAAATTCATTATCTCATCCTCCTAAAAAGGGCATAAAAAAAGCACTCCTGAACAGAAGTACTCTCTTAATCCTTTATTATGATTTTGAACAAATAACCTTATAACAAAAAGCCAATCCTATTTATCTATATTCTGTTATAATTTTACTTCTCATATCCCCAATGGCCACTTGAATAACTTCTAACAGTCGGATACCCATCTTTCCGCTCACCTGCATAAGGATTCGGAATCCACTTCTTACCGCTTTTGTGAATTACAGTAATAGTCTTTGAATTTTCTTGGCTTTCGCATCTTTTCACGAGCTTTATGTTTATAGCTTTTAGACCTTTATTATTGAATGATGGTTCAAAAGAAACTTCATCCCCTGCATTAAAAAAAATATTATCGTAATCCTTAATATCAGTTGCATGAAAAAAATAATCTTCATTATTACTCGTCATTATGAATCCAAATCCTTTTTCTTTCGAATAAAACTTTACTTTCCCGGTAGCCATATTACCACCTCATATTTCATATAGATGTATTTATATTATTTTTTTCTTCTGCACCAAGAGTTTTCCTTAAGTAATTTTTGTTGTAATAATGTTTCAATGTAACTATTGGCATATTCAGGTTCAATGGTAATACTACTTATATAGATGCTTTTTTCACCATTTAGTTCAAAAATATAATTTTTCACTTCTTCTATACATGAATTCGTTTTTTTACTCTTATTAACCAAATGTTCTTTTAATCTTTTTGTAATCTTCTCCGATTTTCCAATATATTTAATCTCATAATCCCATTTTATATTAGCGTCTGATTGAAAAGTAGGTACTAGTATAAAATAGATGTTACCCTTAAAATCATGAATCTGTGTTTGTATTTCTTTTGAGTATTTATGCCAATTATCTTTGTTAATGTCTATAGGATAAGTTATACATTTTATATTTCGTTTCATTAGAATTTTGCAATCATTTATAATTTTGGTCTCATCAAGCAATAGTTTTAATATATTAGAAATCAATAACCTCTCCTATTCCAAGGACCTCCAATCACCACAATAATACCATGCTCACCAGTTTATTACAATATCAATATCCCTCTTACATCGTACACACTCCCATTATATCCCCCATTGCGTAGGGCTCTGTCAAGCGCCATGATTAAAGCTACTGCACCGTCAATCCTCTCAGTAGACTTTTCTTTATCCGGTTTAATATTTCCTGCCGGGTCGGTACGGATAAAAATATTATCCATCATCCAGCGCAGAACTGGCTGACCGCCATGGGCGATCTTTTCTTCCAGGGTTAATTTCATCAGTTCCTTAGTAGGAGGGGACATATCCTTGAAACCTTGGCCAAAAGGTACCACCGTAAAGCCGAGGCCTTCCAGGTTCTGTGTCATCTGCACCGCTCCCCAGCGGTCAAAGGCAATTTCTCTGATGTTGTAGTGGGTACCGAGTTCCTCAATAAAGCTTTCAATGAATCCGTAATGCACCACATTGCCCTCGGTGGTTTTAAGAAAACCTTGCTTTTTCCACAGGTCATAGTTGACATGATCGCGCCGGACCCGCAGGTCGAGGTTTTCTTCCGGCATCCAGAAGAAGGGGAGAACGTGATACTTATCGTCCTCATCAAGCGGGGGAAATACCAGTACAAAAGCTGTAATATCAGTAGTGCTTGACAAGTCCAACCCGCCATAGCAGATACGGCCCTTAAGACTTTCCGGGTCAACCTTGAAAGCGCATTTGTCCCATTTCTCCATGGGCATCCAGCGTACCGCCTGTTTAACCCATTGATTGAGCCTGAGCTGCCGGAAGCTGTTCTCCTCAGCGGGGTTCTGTTTAGCACTTTCGCATGCGGCTTTAATCTTGTCGATGCCCACGGTTATACCTAACGATGGATTGACTTTTTTCCACACTTTAGGGTCAGTCCAGTCGTCATCTTCCTCGGCTCCATAGATAACAGGATAAAACGTCGCGTCGTGCTTCCGGCCGGTAAGCAGGTCTTTGGCTTTTTGGTGCACTTCATAGCAAATACTGTTAACGTTATCGCCCGCAGTGGTTATCAAAAAGTAGAGCGGCTGCATCCTGGCGTCACCGGAGCCTTTAGTCATTACGTCAAATAGTTTCCGGTTCGGCTGGGTATGCAGCTCATCGAACACCACGCCGTGGATGTTGAAACCGTGCTTTGAATAGGCTTCAGCCGACAGAACCTGGTAAAAGCTGTTGGTCGGCAAGTAGATAAGCCGCTTGGTGGAAGCCAGTAGCTTAACACGTTTATTCAGCGCGGGACACATCCGCACCATATCGGCGGCGACCTCGAACACGATGGACGCCTGCTGGCGATCGGCGGCGCAGCCATAAACCTCGGCGCGTTCTTCATTGTCTCCGCAGGTTAAGAGCAAAGCGATGGCCGCCGCCAGTTCCGACTTGCCCATCTTTTTAGGTATTTCCACATATGCGGTGTTAAACTGGCGGTAACCGTTGGGCTTTAGGATGCCGAACACATCACGGATAATCTGTTCCTGCCAGTCGATCAGTTCAAAGGACTGCCCTGCCCAGGAGCCTTTGGTGTGGCACAAGGCTTCGATAAAGGCAACCGCATAATCGGCGGCATCCTTGCTGTATTTTGAATCCGCTGCCATAAAGGCGGTCGGCTTGTACTTCTTAAGTTTGCGTATGATTGCCGCCTCCTTTCTCAAAGCGGACAAAAGAAAAGAGCCTCCTAAGAAGCTCTCTGTTCATGTTTATTTATTGGTTGTCAGTTATTCGCTCTCATTCGCTTCGCCCGTCAGAATAAAGCGGGCGTACTCGGGCTTGTGGTCATTAAGGTAGATAACCAACTCATGAAAGCCTTGGGTGTATGCTTCCTGCTGGACGCGGGGGAGATCAAACATATTCGTGATGCCGCTTTCCCTTATAGCTAAAATCTGCAATCGTATAGTCTCGTTCATTTGGCTTTCTCCATTTCTACAGATTCGATGGCCGCCCGGCGCAGGATATCTAAATTAAAGCCCGCAGCCTTATAGCCTTCTAAGATGACCGAATAGTAGTAGCAGCTGGGCTGGCCCAACGGCCTGCCATCGTTCATTATATATACCATTGCCTTGACAGTCTTGCCGTTTATCTTCACCTTGACCGTTGCCTTGCGGTAGTGGAAGGGCCAGCCCTCATAGCGGTCGAGCGCCGCTTCGTCGGCAGGCGTTATCTCCCAGACCAGAACCGGGACGCTGCAGCCCTTTTTATGCTCCACCGTTGCTACTGCACCTGTCCGCGATCCCCTGAACAGTAGCCGCCAATCTTTCATCTCGCTGGAGCCAATAACTCTGGCGGTTGGGCACCTATCAGCCATCTGCGCAAGATTCAGGTTGGAACCGTAGGCGATGTAAAGTTTGTTATTCTTATTCATTGACGTTAGCCTCCTAAATCGTAAGTTTCGGCGGCGGCTTAAGCCGCCTGAAACCTCCATGCTGCCGATCCTTCCAGGTGTTTGCAAAGGTGCTCGCGGCAGTTTTTGAACTCCTCGCCGATGAAGCCGATGCGGTTTAAGTAGGTCCGCATGGCGAACTTTTCGTTTTCAACCTGGGGCTTTCTGGCGCTGGCGCTCTTTTGGGTCAAGGCCTGGTGGTTTATGGCCAGGGCTAAAACTATGTAGCTTCTAATTTTGCCCGCATGCAGTTCGCTGTTGAATCCCCGCAACTCCACTGTGTGGTTGCCATGCCAAAAGCTGTGCAGGTTCAAAAAGTGGTAGCGGCTTTCATGGTAATGGCGGCTGCGGATTTCGCAGTAGCCTTCGTACCAAAGTTCCTCAAGCCCCCGCATGGTTTTTGGCCTTCTGGTGTTTATCTTTTCCACCAGGGCGGCATCCATCTTTTTGCAAAACCTCATCCGCTCAGGCTCTATCTGCAGGGCCTTGTAAAAAAGGTCGTTCTTGCTGGCGATGATGTTGATGAAGTTCCTGATGCTCCTGGGGGTATGGTCGGCCCCGTTCAGGTGAATGTGTATCCCGCAAGAGGGATTGGTAAAAGCTCCGGCTTTACGTAGCTTTCTTACTAATTCCTGCAGGGTTGCTATATCCTCGTGGTAGGTAAGAATCGGGCTTACCAGTTCAACGCTGTATTCTCGTTCGGCGCTTATTTTTCTGCCGTTAACCTTTACTTCCCGGCGGATGCTGGCGTCGCTCAAAAACTTCCAGGCTCGTCCATCCGGGGTGTGTACCTTCTTGGTATCGTAGCTGTCCCTGCAGTTTTCAACCCTTCCGTTTAAAAACTGCGCCGCAACCTCGGCGGCTTGGCTTCTGGTAATTCCGGTAAACTCAATTTCAATTCCGAATCTGGCGTTAAGCATGCTATCTAAGCTCCTTTCAGGTGTGTTTTTCGGTAGTACATATATCACTCTGAAAGGGTTATATAGCAAGGGATTTCAGCAAAATAGATGGCTGAAACCCGCATAAATATTAGCTTTTGTCGGGGTGGTTACCTCTGGTTATTCAATCGAGTTTTCTTATCTCATCCTCGCCAAAAACTACCCCCAGACGGCTGCCTGAGTCCCAGTCAACAAAGACGGTGCCGGTATCGTCAATAAACGATACGGTGCCCCGGTCGCCGGGCTTTAGTCTGGTGTACGGATCATTCATGCGTACCAGTTCCACCCGTGTACCTGGAGGATAATATGACCTGAGTGTCTTTAACATTTCAGGATTAACCTGTTTCATGCGTCAGTAACCTCCTCCGAATTGCTATGGCCTTTTTTGAAAGCGGTGCTGCCGGTTAGCCTGGAGAGCAGGATTTTTCGTTCCTCTTTGTATTCCGGCCCGATAAAGCCCAGGCGCAGCAGGAAGCAGCGAAAGGCGTACTTCTCATTGTCGTAAGCCTTTTGGGTGGCTGTTACCCGCTGCTGTTTCTTGGCCATTGCGCAAAGTGCTCCAATGAAACGGGCATAGGCGTTGACTTCTTCTGCTGTTAAGCTGCCAGAGAACCAGGGGAATTTCAGTGTGGTTTCCGTCTGCTCTATCGGCAGGGCATCCACTCCAATGGCTCTTTTGATGAGGGTAGCCTTACTTGCCACTAACTTCTCAAGGTTGGAGAGGGCATCCTCTGTGAATCCGTCCATCGGCATTTCGATGATCAGCGTATCGCCCGCTTCATCGGGAGTTCCGTAGGCGGGCGGTTCTTCGTAGTCAAAGTAGGGACTTACCCTGCCGCCAAGTTCCGCTTCCCAAGGGATGGATGCGTTCTCGTCAACTGCTTCGGTTTCGGGCAGTGCGGTGTCGTAGGCTCCCTCTGTAGGAATAAAGCTGTGCAAGCCCGAAAGGTCTGCGATCAATTCCCAGCTGTCCGCTCCTGTGAGCGTTCCCGCCCTGTCGATACGGTATCCGCCGACCTCGTAGGCGAAGGTCGGTGGGCCTTGGTATTCTGGCGCGGTATTCAAGATTTCACTGATCGCCATTACAAGCTTTTTGCGCTGGGTGCCGGTAACGTTAAACTTAAATTCCATGGGATCGACCACCTTTCTTTTTGGTAGTCATATACATCACTCTTAAGCTGTGCAATAGCAAGTCTTTACATCAGCTTTTGCGCGTTTTCAAAGGGTATGTTTTGACCACCTCGTAAAAGGAAAACATCAGCATCTGAACCCTTAAACTCGACATACCTATTCACGATAACATCGCAGAACTTCTCGTCCAATTCCAAGGTGTGGCAAATCCGGCCGGTCTGCTCACAGGCGATCAGGGAACTGCCCGAACCACCGAAGGGGTCTAGAACAATACAGCCCGTCATGCTGGAGTTGAGGATAGGGTAGGCTACCAGCGGAACAGGCTTCATGGTCGGATGATCAGTATTTTTCCTGGGTTTGTCAAACTCCCAGATGGTTGACTGCTTGCGATCGGAGTACCAGGTGTGCTTACCCGCTTTCTTCCATCCAAAGAGGATCGGCTCATGCTGCCACTGGTAAGGTGAACGCCCCAAGACCAGCGACTGTTTCTTCCAAATACACGTTCCTGACAGATAGAATCCCGCATCTTTAAACGCTTTACGGAAATTAAACCCCTCGGTATCGGCATGGAACACATAAATACTTGCGTCCTTAGCCATGGCCTTTTCTGTCAGGGTAAAAGCGTCCAGCAGGAACTGGTAGAACTTTTGATCCGCCATGTTGTCGTTTTTAATTTTGCCTGCCGTGCCTTCATAGTTGACATTATAAGGGGGGTCAGTCACCACGAGGTTGGCAAGTTTACCGTCCATAAGCAGGGAAAAGTCCTCCGCTTTGGTACTGTCGCCACAGACAACGCGGTGTTGCCCCAAAAGCCACAGATCACCCGGCTGGGTGATGGCGGGTTTGGCGAGCTCACCTTCAACATCGAAGTCGTCGTCTTTTACGTCCTCGGCACCGCCCAACAGTTGGTTCAGTTCCGCATCGTCGAACCCGAGAAGGGATACGTCAAAGTCGGCGGCCTGTAAATCGGCAATCTCTACTGACAGCATCTCTGCGTCCCAGCCAGCGTTCAAGGCCAAACGGTTGTCGGCCAGGATATATGCCCGCTTCTGAGCTTCGGTCAGGTGCTCCGCAAAAACGCAGGGTACCTGGGTAATGCCTTCCTCCTTGGCAGCCAAAATGCGCCCATGCCCGGCTATCACATTGAGGTCTTTATCCACGATGACCGGGTTGACGAATCCGAACTCCCTGAGTGATGCCCGAAGCTGAAGTATCTGCTCCTTGCTGTGGGTGCGGGCATTTCTGGCGTATGGCACCAGCCGGTCGATATTAACTTTTTCAAAACGCTCGGTTGTGTTCATTCTTATCGTCCTTTCCTGCCCGACAGCAGGGCTTCCATAATGTCGTCCTGCGGATTGCCGACGAAGGCAGTGGTGCAATTCTGCTTAACAATGTCAAAAATCTCATACCAGATGAGATTGGCCTGTTTCTGAAACGATTGGCTCATCTGCACAAACGGGCTGGTTATCGCCCCACCCGTGGTGGGATGCTTGCCTAAAAAACCGTAGGTGCTGATGGCTTCCTCACACTGGATGTAGCGCGTGAACGCCTGAGCATAGGCTTCAATCAAACGCGGGTTGACGAACTTCTCACACCCGCGCTCCTTGAGCCATTTCCAGGTTTCTATATATAGAGCGTCAGCGCCCAGCGGCTTACCGTCTTTTTGTCTGGTGCTTAGGTAATCGCTGGGCGCGGGCATATCTTCTCCGTATAAATCCGCCGCATCATCAAGATCGTCCGCTTTCAGCATCGACTCGGGGTGCAGTTCCCGGACTTCTAAAACTTTAACGGCCTTTCCGGCCGTGATTTTGTCAGCCAGGGGCTGCGGCTTGTCACCGGCGCGGACCCGACGTCCGCCCCTGTTGGTTCCGTCTTTTGCCACAAGCCCTCACCTCCTTGCTGTGGCGGGGTTTAATCCCCCGTTTGAACCGTAATATTTGCGCGCGAAGGGAGCCGCCCGTTCTCTGGGGCAGGGGTTGTAGAGATTCGATACCCCCCGGGGGGTGAGACATTAAATTCATTTCCCCCAACGACCGCCTTCGCGGGCAGTGATCTCCGAATGGCAGGATGTACACAGAGCCATGAGATTGTCCACATCGTTGGTGCCTCCTTGGGATAGCGGCTTGATATGGTGTACTTCCTCGGCAGGCGTGATCCGTCCATCCTTTTGACATTGCTCGCAAAGTGGGTGCGCCGTGATATATCTATCCCGAATACGCTTCCAAGTCCTGCCGTAACGTTTCTTAACGGCTGGGTCCCGCTGATAGCGTTCGTATCGTTTTGCTTCTTCCTTGGTGTGCTCCTCGCAGAACCTGCTGGCTGTCAGCTTGGGACAGCCAGGGTGGGAACACGGCCGCTTGGGCTTGTATGGCATTGGTTCACCTCGTTATTGGCATACAAAAAGCCCCCGCGGTTGTAACTCCGTGAAGGCTCTTGATACAGCTTTCGATATTAATATTATACTTGGTCCTCAGGCAAACACTCCCTTATAATTCCCTCATCTTTATCCGAACAGCATACTGCGCAGGTGGTTCAATGCATAGCTCCGTAATCTTTCCACGTGACTTTCGCTGTAATTAAGTTCATTCATCAGGCGGTAGGTTGCGCCGGACTTCTGATTGTCGCCCATGTAGTATTCAGATAAAATATGCTGCTCGGTATCGGTCAGGCTGGACCAGGCAGGCTCGAACCATGCCATATACTCTATTGCCTGGCTATAGCGTTCCCGCAGGATGTCCAGCTTGTCAATCTGCGCTGCCAGTTTGTCGGCTCCGGCCTGGGGATTCCTAGCAGACGGCATCCTGGATAGCCTAGGGGTTCTAGGCACACTCATTTTTTCATACAAATTTTTGATTTCCTCTGGAGTGTTGTTGATGATAAACCGCATATTATTGTAGTCGCGGATGGCGGCTACGGTAGCGGCGTTCTTATTAATATATTTCAGCGCAATCATGTTGCCACCTCCTTAAGGTTTGCTTTTACTGCATCTATCAAAGCGGTCTGGGTTTTGTCTTTGAGCCGTAATGCTTTCATTACTTGCTCGTCAATCGTTCCCTTGGTAATGATATGGTGGATGACCACGGTGTCTTTTTGCCCTTGACGCCAGAGCCGGGCGTTGGTCTGCTGGTAGAGTTCCAACGACCACGTCAGCCCAAACCATATCAGGGTGGAACCGCCCGCCTGTAGGTTAAGCCCGTGACCGGCGGATGCCGGATGAATCACTGCCAGTTGTATTTCTCCATCATTCCACCGCTTGATGGAATCGCGGCTGTCCAGCTTCTCGGCGGGGAAGCGCTGGAGTATCCGCTCCAGATCATGCTTGTACCAGTAGGCGATGAGAACCGGTTTGCCATTGGCAGCTTCGATTAGATCTTCGAGAGCATCCAACTTGCGGTCATGAATACTGACTACTGAGCCATCGTCGGTATAAACAGCACCATTAGCCATCTGCAGCAGCTTGTTCGACAGGCTGGCGGCGCTTCCGGCATCAATCTCTTGACCTTCCAGTGAAAGAATCAGATCTCGCTTCATGGTATCGTAGACTTTTTTCTCTTTGTCCGACAGCCGCACGGGAATCTCATTTACCACACATTCCGGCATCTTGAGATAGTCCGTATTTTTCATGCTGATGGCGATATCGGAAATACGGCGGTATATCTCATCCTCCGCACCGGGCAGAGGTTTATAACTAAAAACAATCTGCTGATTGCGCTTGTCCGGGGCAAAGAAGCTGTTGCGGTAATGGGTGATGAAGCGGCCAAGCCGCTGACCCATATCGAGAACTCCTATTTCTGCCCATAAATCCATCAGGCCGTTGCCGGAGGGAGTACCTGTCAGTCCCACGATGCGTTTTACCTTCGGACGGACACGGCGCAGTGCCTTGAACCGTTTTGAACCGTATGCCTTAAAGGAGGAAAGCTCATCAACCACCACCATATCGTAGTCAAATGGTAGGCCGCTTTTGGTTACAAGCCAGTCGACGTTTTCACGGTTGATGAGGTACACATCGACGTTTTGCATAAGCGCTAATTTGCGTTCCTGCTCAGTGCCGATGGCGGCCGAGTAAGTCAGGCCATTCAGGTGATCCCACTTTTCAATCTCGGCGGGCCATGTGTCTCTGGCAACCCGCAGCGGGGCGATAACCAGCACTTTGCGGATAAGGAAGCTGTCAAGCGCGAGGTCAAAGATAGCGGTAAGGGTGATAACACTTTTGCCAAGACCCATATCCAGAAATATCGCCGAGATAGGATGCTCCAGTATGAAATTGGTCGCATAGGTTTGATAGTCATGAGGACTGTATTTCATCAAGTATCTCTCCAATCTGCTCAGGGCTGTCAATGCAGTAAACCCAAAACCCTAACGCTTCCAGTTGTCTTTTTCGCTTTTCCTGCAGGGGGCGAAGCCTTTTTCCCGGCGCTTTGAGTTCAACGAAGGCAAGCCTGCCGCCTGGAAGAAGCACCAGGCGGTCAGGCAGGCCGTCATAACTTGAACTTACGAATTTCGGCGCGATGCCTCCCATGTTTTTCACTGCTTTCACCAGCTTTTGTTCTATATGGTTTTCTTTCATTGACGTATTCCTCCCAGCATTCCTCAAAGGTTTCGAGACAGTCCGTGCAAGCGTTATTCCTTTCCAGATAGCCGCGTATCAGGTTATGCCAGCCGTTATATTTTCCGGGATATGTATTGCGTGGAAAGCTGTCATCGCCTTTCATATCATTGGCCAGGTCGCCTTTCGGTGAGCTTTCATTCAGGTAGTTCTTGATCATCCATGTGTAAAACTGCATTTCATTCACTCCATTCTTGGAACAACTGCCACAAGATTTCTTTACGCGCGCATATCGCGCGTAGGCGCATCGTATTTGTATATAAATTTGATAATTTTTTGTACTATATAGAAAATGTTGTTCCGTTGTTCCATTTTCACTTGTTTTGACCCTCAAAAAAGGGGTTAACGGGTGGAACAAGGGAACAAGTCTGAATCAGCCTGTTCACTTGTTCCAGAAGGTTGTTCCATCATTTGCGGATATACACTCGCTGCTTGCCGTATATGGGCTGCCGCTCTAGCTTATCGGATTTTTCCCAACCTCTGATGCGTGCCATAATCGCACTGATGGAATAACTGTCAGCTGGCTTAATATCTTCTTTAGCCTTGCCGAGGCATTCGCACCAGATCTCGATGTTGGAAACAGACTCACGTCTGACGCTGCCTTTCGGCTGCATAGGGCCGTCCGGGTCACTGATATACTCGCGTCTTGCATACACGTCCATAGAATCCCATGTCTCCGGAAGGAGTATATCGAGGTACCTTGTCACAAGGCCTTCGCGGTCATCCTGTTCCATAGCTGCAGACTGCTCATCCTTGGCATAGCTTTCTAGTTCCGGAGGTAGGTAGAGTTTTTCTCCCTGCTTGACGTAGTACATTGTCTCAGCCCAGATCTGCCCGACGTCATCCTTGGAAATATTCCAAGGTTTCAGCTTGCCAGTGCCGGGTGCCTTTATGGTCCAGAAGCGTCTATTTCCGGTGATGTCACGCAGGAATCCGTTTTCGGAATTGGTTGTGCCGAAGAAGATGCACTGCCTCGGATGCGGAGTGACCCTCCGACCGAAGGAAGCGCGGTATTTATCGTCCTGACGGGAGATGAAAGCCTTCACTTTATCAATGTCGGCCTTTTTCATACCGGCGAGCTCTCCGATTTCCAGAATCCAATAACCTTGTAGCTTTTCTGCGGCGGTCTTGTCATTCATATCGGAGAGGTTAAGGCTGTCAGAGTACCATTCACCGCCCAGCTTGGAGATAAAGGTGGATTTTCCGATTCCCTGCGGGCCGTTCAGTACGAGGATATAGTCAAACTTGATGCCCGGCTCGTAGATGCGCTTGATGGCGGCACACAGCACTTTCCGGGTTACGGCCCGGACGTACTTGTTGTCATCGGTTCCGAAATAGTCGATGAGTGCCGTTTCCACACGAGGCACACGATCCCATTCAGGCAAGCTGTCCAGGTATTCGCGGATCGGGTGATATGATCGGTCATCAGCCACCTTCGTAACTGCAATCTCATAGTTTCGCGCCGAGAAGGCTCCATAATGGCTGTCGACATAACTAATCAGCTGGGCATCATCTGCATCCCGCCAGAATCTTGATGGATGCTGCCATGGCACTTCACCCTTAATCTCCAGGCTGTCGGAAAGCTGGTTGAACACGATCTCTTTTAGCGCCGGATCGTTTTCCAGAATCAAGGTGAGATTGCGGAGGGTGTTTTTCACCGTGCCGTTCTTCTCAAGCTCCAGCAGCTTTTGCCAGTCCGTATCTTCCACGGCAAATTCGGTCGATGCCTGTACCCGGCGTTCTTCCGCTAAAAGCAACTTCACACGCTCATCATTTACCGCAAGCTCTGTCATGGCCTTAAAGGATGGCAGCTTATTGACCGGAGTATCTTCAGGCTCCTTGTCGTCAAGGCTGCGAAATTTATGGAGCCGGACCAGGTCAAAGGCATTTAACAGTTTTCCGCAGACGGGGTCGGTAGCATGATGGCTGTAGGCAAACACGCCGTCATAGATCACCACGCCAGCACTGCTGTCAGCCGGGATATAGTCGTATCTGCCGTTCATGGCGGATGGTTCATATACATCAGAGAGGAAGGTATCGATTGCCTCTTCCACTGTATAGGCGCGGTTAAAGGCGCCGATGATGCCCGGCTTGGCAAGTGGATCGCCGGCCTTGGCCGCACTGCTTCGCACCACTTCGGATTGGCGGCTGGAGCGCGGCCAGGTGGACTCATCCTGCCAATCGACATAACGGGCAAGGTACATATCCGGGTCAAGGTCGCTGCCATCTTTTATCTGAAACCAGAATTCGCCGTTCATCGAGGTGGACGGCCAGTACATAAGCCGGTGGGCTTCATATGTGGTGTCATCGAACAGGTCAATTCCGATCTCTTTTGCTACCATCCGGGCTACCGCGGGGTATTCCGCCTCGCTTATATCTCTGGAAAGCGGGATAGCAAGACGGATGCGGGGCTTTTCCGGGGTGTGCTTGTGGGTGGAGTAGGCGCAGCACTTAAAGCCGCACTTCATAATGACTTCATCCCAAACCCCCGGAGTGCCATAGTCCATGTCCAGAACAACCATCGAGCGGCAGAGGACAAAACCTTTTTTACGGCGGCCTGCCTTGAGGTGGCCGGCTACATAACCGCCGACATCCTTGATAGCATCCTGCTGGCCTTTTTTTAGCTTGCGGTATTCCTCCACGGTTTCGGTGGTACGGACGGTGGAGCTGACCCGGGTGCAAAAATCATCCCAGGAGATGTCGCTGTTCTTCCACTTTTTATCCAAACGGCTGTTGCCATATGAAATCTTCATCCTGAGACCTCCCTGCAGTCATCAGAAAAATATCTGATTGTGTATTTCTTTCGCTTGGCTCTCTCAATCTCAGCGTTCATGCCAGGGGAGATATAGCTGCCAAACACCCAGACTTCCGCGCATTTTGACATGAGTACATTACCAAAGAATAACCCCAGGCTGCGTTCGGCCGGGTTATCGTCATCTAAAAATTGAGGATACAGCAGGTGCGGTGTGATAGGGATATATCCCATATCAACCGCAAACCGGCTATATCGCTTGGCAGACTTGATGTTGTTTCCGATATCCCCGGAGTAGGGGGAACAGATATATACAAGGGGCCGGAAGGCTTTAGTGGTTTTTTCCTCTTGCTCTACAGTCGTCAAGGCTTCATAGGCGGTGGGGTCAGGGTAGCCTTCTGCATTGAATTTGTCGGGGCTCATAGTGTCACCTCACACTTCTTGGGAAGGAACAGGGTTTCCAACACCTCATAAGCATAACTGTTGGTGAACTCAAAACGGTCATCATTCGTATGGCACTTTTGAATTTCATAACCGTGCTGGCGTGAGTAAGCTGATGCTGCCCGACCGTTGCGCTGGCAAGTCTTCATGTCCCATCCCATATTGAAGTGCTGGTTGAATTTCATAATTGTCCAGAATTTCTCGGATTCATTGAGCCTTACTGCTAACTCCTCATTTTGGGCGGCAAGCTTAGCGTTTTTCGCCTGTTCCTCTTTTAGCTGTGTTAAAAGGCGAATACCGAAATCAGGATCGGCAACTATCTTATCAATGGTCGCTTCCGTCATATATGCGCCATGCTTGCGGATAGAGGGGAGAACCTCGTCAAACACCCAGTGTTCAAAACGGATGGCGCCGGGAAGGTTAGAGCGGATAATGAGACGGTAAAGGTCGCCCTCGGGGATGAAGGTTTTTTCAATTGTTTTATTTGGATTTTGCGGATGGGGTACTCCCTGTTTTAGGGAGTACCTACAATGCATCGCTATTGCATTATGTGGTTTGGCATACCCCAAAATGGTGGCGCATTCCGTTGCTGGGAAATAGGCCTTGTCATTAATCATTAACACACTTAATGAGCCGAATTCACTGTTGTTGAAAATCTGTATTTGGTTATTCATAGCGACCCTCCAATCTTGACCCGCTGCATTTCTGGCAGTAAACCGTTGTGCCATACAGGTCACCCTCGTCATCGCTGAATAATTCTGCTAGGTTAATTTCTACCTCACACCCACAGCCGGGGCAGGTACAGAACACATTGTCATCGTGGATTTCCA
>Ga0209723_1002084_pt1 | contig 28298 bp, 23 predicted proteins | sample BiotimSIPDNA_2_FD_185750 | JGI IMG/M metagenome (GOLD analysis project Ga0209723, IMG submission 185750) | Anaerobic biogas reactor microbial communites from Washington, USA - Biogas_R2 time_0 SIP DNA (SPAdes) (version 2) | ecosystem: Engineered > Bioreactor > Anaerobic > Unclassified | place...
CGTGATCGCATTCTGGCGACCCATACTATTCCACCCTTAGCCGAATTGATCGCTCAAACGGCGCAAGCTCTGCATCTGGAGGATTCCTGGGCTGCGCCGTGATTCCCCCGTTTTTTTGATAAGATACGGGAAATTTATGAATAGGATTGTTTTGATCCTCGTTGGTATATTGGCCGCGTTGGTCCTGTTGGTCTGGCTGGGATTGTGCATCAAACCTGCCCCACTCGCGCCCTTTTCCCAGGCGCCGGGCGTGATCGAAACCGTTCCATTACCTGACGGTCTGCCCGCACCCGTGGAACGGTTTTACCGCCAGGTCTACGGCGATCGTGTGCCGGTGCTTACTTCGGCGGTGTTGAGCGGACGGGGCACGTTGCGCCCGGTGATGGGTTTCCCGGCGTTCCCATCGCGCTTCCGCTTCACGCACATCGCCGGGCAGGACTATCGTCACTATCTCGAAGCCACGATGTTTGGCCAGCCGCTGATCAAGGGTAACGAGCACTTTTTGGGCGGTAAAGGCCATCTGGATTTGGGGCCGATTGGCGTGAGTGAGGGGCCGCATGTGGATCAGGCCGGCAATCTGGGATTGTGGGCCGAGTCGATCTGGCTGCCTGCCATCTACCTCACCGATTCGCGCGTGCGCTGGGAAGCCGTGGACGATACGACGGCCATCATGGTTGTCCCCTTTGGCGAGGAAGAGGAACATCTGGTGCTGCGCTTCGATCCACAAACCGGTATGTTGCGGTTCCTGGAGGCCATGCGCTACCGGGACTCTATCGAGGAGGGCAAAATCCTGTGGATTTGTGAGGCGTTTGAATGGACCACGATTACCGGCTACACCCTCCCGGCAGTGGGACAGGTGACGTGGTTTGATCATGGGGAACCGTGGGCCGTCTTCAGCGTCGAAGAAATCGTTTACAATGCGGATGTGCGAGATTATATCCGGCAAAGAGGGCCGTAGCTGCGGCTGAGTGATGAGGAGGGTAAGGTAGATGAACAAGCAACCAGTATCGCGACGGAATTTCTTGAAAATCGCGGGCTTTGCGCTCGGCGGGACGGCGTTAGCGTGCTCCGGCTTGGGCTTTCTGGCGACCCGGCAGCCGGAGGTCGAACTTATCCAGATGCAATGTAAGGGCGACACGGCGGCGGCCCAAAAGACGTTGATCGCCTATGCCAGCAAATGCGGTTCGACCGGCGAAGTGGCAGATGCCATCGCCAACGTGCTTTGCGATCAGGGTGTGGATGTAGACGTCAAACTGGCCGAAGAAGTCACTTCGCTGGATGGCTACGACCGGGTCATCATCGGCAGTGCCGTCCGTATGGGAGGATGGCTGTCTGATGCGCTCAACTTCGTGAAGGCGCAGCAAGCAACATTGGCGCAATTACCCACGGTGATTTTCAGCGTCCACACGAGCAATGTGGGCGACGACGAAGCCAGTCTTCAGGCGCGGGCCGCTTATACCGCGCCCGTGCATCAGCTCATCACGCCCCAGGCCGAAGCCTTCTTCGCCGGCAAAATGGAACTGGCGCGGCTGTCACTGATGGACCGCATGATCGTCAAAGCGATGAAGGGGCAGGATCAAGACCTGCGCGACTGGGACGCGATCCGCGCGTGGGCGAGAACGCTTGTCCAGGCGTAACCCATTGATGACACTATGACGGACGCTAAACTGATTCTCGTCGAAGGGATTCCTGGTTCCGGCAAGACGAGTGTCGCGCGCTTTGTCTGCGACTGGCTGGAAAGCCACGGACAGTGCCCGCGCCTGTTTCTCGAAGGCGACTGGCAGCATCCGGCGGACTTCGAGTCGGTGGCATGCCTGGATGACGCCGAATACGCCGACTTACGGGCGCAGTTCCCCGTGCAGGCCGGTTTCCTCGCGCAGCATGCCCGGCAGGAAAACGGCGAGTGGTTCTTCAGTTATCGCCAGATGCAGCATGAACACAGCGAGCAGCCCGCCGCATTCTTCGAGAGCCTGGCGCGCTTCGAAATCTATAACCTGCCTGCCGAAAAACACCAACGGTTGCTGCTGCAAAACTGGCGCACGTTCGTCGCCGACGCACTGGAACAGGATGTCGTCTACGTGTTCGAGTGCTGCTTCCTGCAAAATCCGGTTACCACGCTGTTCGCGTATCACAATCTGCCCGCAGAGGCGGTTCGGCAGCACGTTCTGGCGCTGGCGGACATTGTCAGGCCGCTTGCGCCGAAGCTGATCTATCTCGCGCGGCGGGACGTCGGCGCGACGCTTGAAGCGGTGTGCCGCGAACGTCCGGCAGTGTGGGCCGACTTCGTCACCTGGTATTTGACCGGGCAGGACTACGGCAAGGCGCGCGGTCTGAGCGGCTTCGACGGTGTCATCGCTTTTTACGGTATGCGTCAGGCGTTCGAACTGGACGTGTTGCCGGCGCTGCCTTTATCGGCATTGGTGATTGCCGATACCGGGGATTGGGATATACGTTATGCAAATCTGGCGTCGTTTTTAGGCTGAAACATGGGTTGTTGCTTTTTTTGTCATCCAGTCATACAATCAGATCCAAAATAGAATTCTCCCTGGGTTAATCAACATAAGCAGAACGAAGACAAGGGGTATGTATGAGGGTTAACTACATCGTGCAACCAGACACACAATTAGGAAGAGTGCTGTTTGAGATGCTTGAAGCTGATGTTTTGGCTTCTCAGATTGTTTTTGTATCTGCCTTTGCTGGTTTGCAGACTATTATGCGATTGAAACAGCAAGTGCTTAAACTAAAAAGCGATGGGGTAGATTTTCGTTTTGTGCTGGGGATTGATCTTGGCGGCACAAGCCAGGAAGTTTTGCGAGAGTTGCTTGAATGGAATATTGATGTGCGTCTGGTGAAACATCGCATCCCCGGTCATACATTTCACCCCAAACTATACTTATTTAGATGGGCCAATCGCGCGAGCATTATCATCGGTTCAAACAATATCACGGAAGGTGGCTTTTTTGGCAACTACGAGGGCGCTGCGCACATCACGTATCAGTTGCCTGAAGATGGCGAGGTTTTTGACTCGGCATACACAGAATTGAAGCGTTTTCTGGCTCCCGATGGCCCAACGGCTTACGCACTTACGGCGGAATTTCTGAATGACTTGATAGCGCGCGGTGGCGTACCAACAGAAGCGGAGGCGCGCGAGGGCCGTGATATTGCTGCCAAGACGAGAAAAGCAAAGAACAATAAAGCAGAGCAATCTATGTTTGGCACAGAGAACATTGAACCGCCGCCGCCATTACCGGAGGACTTACTGGCTCGTCTGATTAAAGACGTTCGTAAGCGACGGAGTGCTGCAAAAAATGAAGCAGAAAAAGTACAGCCTGAAGACGAAGCTATCGATGCTGTTATATCGATTCCCGCTCAAGTAAGCGACGCATTATTTCCGGCAGCATTTTATATGACGCTTCCAAAGTTACAGGGGGCAAATATCCCTGGCGAGGGACGTATTCCTCTGGAAGCCATTGAGTTGGCAAAAGAATTCTGGGGATGGCCAGATGAATATGCAAAAGAAGTCGGGCCACGTTCGGCGAAAGAGCGGGTATATTGGAATTGGCGGCCGCGTTGGAAAGTTTGGAGTGTCGAGAAGCCAGAAAACATCATTGTCCAGGAAGTGCGGATGTACATGTATGAAAATAGTTCGGATTTTCGCTTTTATGTCCGTCCGTTAGTCAATGCCGGTGGCGATCTCGGGGATATTGTGCGCATCAGGCGTATTGCTGAACCGGATGCTGAGTTTGAATGTGTTTTAGCGCGACAAGGAACGCTCGCCTATACTGTTTGGGTGAAATATTGTACTCAGGCAGTGCGAAACAGTCCCCGAAAATTTGGTTACGCTTGATGCTGCGATCTCAACTGGGGATTGCAAGGCGCAATACAACATTTTCCGTAATGGCGTTTTTGATGTGCACCAAATTTTCTGTTGTAACCGATATATCAATGCGCTCAATCAGTTTGAAACCACCAGCCAGAGCTATATCTTGCACGAAATCCGTGGTCGCAATTCTCTCGTAATCGTCCTCGACGCAAATCCGGTTGTCGCCAATGACGATCATGGCTTCGCCGCCAGGATGTAACACATCATAGCAATTTTTGAGTACCGCACTCATATCCTGAAAAAATCGCAACAACAACGCCGGCATATTTTTACGACGAAATCCCACATCGGCATCTGAAACTCGCTGATGCAAGTCTCGCAAATAGCTCCATACACTTTCAGGCAAATTATACCCTTCACTCGCATTGATCATGTCTTCTAGCTGTCGTCGCTCGGTTGTTACTATTTCTCTGCTCCCAATGAGATGGTGTTCAACAGGTCTACGCGTCGAAGCATCCATACCAAAGAGGACAAGGAGAGATAATCGGTCTGTGTCAATATAGGGTAACGCCGTCGCGTATGGTGGACTGGTTAAAACGAGATCAATGCTTTTGGAAGTGAGAGATAGACGTTCCAGGGTGTTACTGTTGCGTGAATCTCCTTCCACAACCTGGCAAGGCCAAAATTTGTTTGGGGCATAACCGCGAACTTTCCAAAACCTTTCGATACGTGCGTACTGTGTTTCAAGTGTATCCAAATACAATTGATACACGTCGGCATCATCAATCGGTGTCTTGCGTCGCCGAATTCTGAGGTCGGTCGGGTCTTGTTGAGAAACTTCTCGCACAATGCTGCTCAAAACGATTTCCAGAAAATCCCTTGTGACGCCTTGACTGACAGAGCGGATAGCGCGCAGCAGCCAATTTAGTTTTGTAACAACTGGTTCCGGGAACCAATTGGCTATTTCGTCAAGGCAATGGGATTCAAATTGTTCGCGTTGGTCGGTTGGCTGCGGGACCGCTTGTTCAATTTTGCTTACCAGCACACCCACTGCTTCTCTAACGACATCAGGATTTACATCCAGGATGCCGACTTTGGCTCTGGCGATTTTTGCCGCCAAAGGATTGAGATCGCAACCAAAAGTTCGGTATCCGTTTAGATAACCTTCTAAGAGCGTTGTGCCACTGCCACAGAACGGATCAAACACAGTAGCGCCGGTCGGCAATGCACGTAAATTCATCAATCCTTTGGCTAATTGGGGATAAAATTTGCCTTTGTACGGATGTAGGCCATGTGTTACATACTTAGGGTCTTTCCGCGCAGAAGATTGTTGGGCAAATCCGTTTTCAATGATTGCCTGCCAGGTAGGAGCAATATCGAGAGCCGACATACCTATCCCATGCGTGAATACCAAACGGCGGGCCTCTGGCGCTTTATAAGGATCAAGCGCCAAACACAAGTTATCCCCGTCATGCCCGTTTGAAGATAGACCCACTAATGACACAATCTCGCGCTCACGCAACATCGTTTCATAAGGCCATAGTCTATATGGAGGCGACTCGAACCAAACCGTGACTTTTTTCGGGGGTTTGCGGATAACCAGTAATTTTTCCGTCGTCGCCCTTCTGCCGGCCGCCACAAAAGAACGTTTAGTGCTGTGCAACTGTCTTTCGATGATGCTTACGGTCTCAAAGCCAACATGTTCGGCGACTTCGCTCAAGGCTTCAGCCGCATGGTATAACACATTCTGATAGAGGGCGTCACCTATAACAAGCACGGCGTATCTACCTGGCTTGAGAAGCCTAAACATACCCTTCAAACTTTGGGCCATTTCTGCCAAATACGAATCAAATCCTGAAGATTCTTTCTGATGCCGTAGGTGTGAGCCTATTTCGATCTTGCCGAATTGTCGTGGATCATAACCTAACCACAGAAGGCGAAACCGGTGATACAAATGGTAATCATTCGCGTTGCCGTAAGGTGGGGAAGTGACAATCAAATCGACTGAATCAGGTGGGCGTATGCTGCGACTCAGCTCACGAGTGTCAGCAGTTATGAACTCGCAAACCCCATAGCGGATTATTGCTTGTGTTTTGACGATATTCTTGATAATGTCATCAAGCGCCACTAAAAAACGTTTGAAGGTTTCGCCTTGTGGTATGATGCGCGGTTTACTGGAATACCGGGTTTCTGAGTCTTGGAAAGAGGCTGCCAGCACGATTCTCGACAGGGCTAACTGCGCTATATCGCGCGCTTTATCGTTGTCTATTTCAGAAATGCGCGCTTTAATCGCAGCCAACTCTCCGCGTGAGGTCATTGGAAACCATTTTTCAATGTTGGGAATTTCTGGAATAAACTTGTAGTTCTCCGTATATAGCGTGTCGGCGTTGGGTAGAGCCAATAATCGAGTCGCTAATGCGCTACGCAGAGCGTGCAGTTCTCGCGCGGTTGCTTGATCTATATTGCAGGTTTTTACGCGCCCGATGAGTGTGCCCACTGCATTAGCATCTATGCTTAACGCGCGGCGACCAAGACGAACTGCCTCAAGCGCCGTAGTACCGCTGCCACCAAATGGATCAAGAACCAGCTCACCTGGCATGGAAAGTTGTGCAATACAATGTCCTGGGATTTGTGGGATGAATTTGGCGGGATAGGGATGAAGGTCATGCGTCAGGAAGCCGGTATCGTCCGTGGTAAATGACCAATCAATAGATTGTAATGCTCTAGCAACTTGGGACGTGTTGCGCAAATTTTCAGGGGAGTTGATTTCTGTGTAAGCGGGGAAATACTCTTCTCCACGTAGGAAATATTTACCCCGCTCCTCTACAACGAGCGAACTGCCGCCTAGAATCATCTCATACAGATAGCGTTCAGCTTTTGACATAGTCGCCTCGATTTCTGGGTATGATTATAATCCCCAGAATGAAAAATGCAAGCGAGTCGAGCCTAACAGAAATATTCGCTTGGTTGCAAAAATACGGTTTTGTCGTTGAATATCTCGGGCGGGCTCATTATCGTTCGTTCTATGTGGATGCATCCGGGTGTACTATATTATGGACAAGGGGGCCGTAAAGTGTATACTCGCACAAAGAGAAGGGACAACATCTCACCCCAGTTGAAGTAAAGTTACTTTCTGAGGAGACACGTCATGACTGAAAAAACAAGCGCACCGAATCGTAGACTGGTCACTGCGGCCTGGATCATTATGCTCGTGGTCAGCGTCCTACCCAACGCAGTGTTGCACGAATTGACCGGGGGAGCTCCCGCGTGGCTAGGGTGGGCCAAGATCGGTCTGCTGGTTGTGCTGGCTGTGGCAACGCTGTTCTGGCAGGTGTTGCGCCCATTGCGCAACTTTATTCTGCTCTTGCTGGCCATCTTTGGCTTTGAGATGCTGGCCGGTAAGTTGACCGGCTCCGCGCTGTGGCAAGGCTGGTTCGGCGGAGCGAACGCGCCGTTCACGACGAGTATGCTGGGCACGCAGTTGGTGCGGTTGATTGTCTCTTTGCTGATGATCGGCGTGCTGCTGCTCCTTGGCTACCGGCGCAGCGACTTTTTCCTCACGCGCGGGCAGCTCGATGCGCCCAGCGCGCCCGTGCGCTGGCTCGGTGTCTCCAAGTCTGAGCCGTGGACCAAATTCGGCGGGCAGTTCGCCCTCTACATCAGCCTGGGGACGCTGCTCTTCCTCATCCTTGGCGGGCGGCCGACGCTAGCGGCGCTGCTCGGCGCGCTGCCGATGTTCCCGGCGGTGTTACTCTTCGCTGCGATGAACGCGTTTAGCGAGGAAATGACCTACCGTGCATCCTTACTTGCCGGCTTGGAACACGTTATCGGGCCGCAGCAGGCATTGTGGCTTACGGCGGTGTTTTTCGGCCTGGGGCATTATTTTGGCGTGCCCTACGGCGTGATCGGCGTGGTGATGGCGACTTTTCTCGGCTGGATGATGGGCAAGGCGATGCTCGAAACGCGCGGTTTCTTCTGGGCCTGGTTTATCCACTTCTTGCAGGACGTGCTTATTTTCACGTTTATGGCGATTGGCTCGATCACGCCAGGTGGGTAATGATGAAACTTGTTTTAGTCGAAGGCATTCCCGGTTCGGGGAAAAGTACCACAGCGCGTTTTGTCTGCGATTGGTTGGAGAATCACGGCCAACGTCCGGTCTTATTCCTGGAAGGTGATTGGGATCATCCGGCAGACTTTGAATCCGTGGCCTGTCTGGATGAACGCGAATATGCCGCATTGCAAGCGCAGTTCCCGAAACAGGCCGCTTTCCTCGCCGAACATGCCTGGCGCGAGGAGGACGCGTGGTTTTTCAACTATCGCAGGCTGGAACACGAGCATGCCGGGCAGGTGCCGGACGCGTTATTTGCGGCGCTGGCGCACTTCGAAATCTACGATTTGCCCGCCGAAAAACACCAACGGTTGTTGTTGAAGCGCTGGCGGAATTTCACCGCGCGCGCCGTCACCGAGGAACTTTTCTACGTCTTTGAGTGCTGTTTTCTGCAGAATCCGTTGACCACCTTACTGGCGCGCCACAACCTGCCCACTAAAACGGTCTATCAGCACGTTTTTACTTTAGCCGAGATTGTCGCTCCACTTCAGCCCAGGTTGATCTACCTCGCCCAAACCGACGTGCGTGCCACCCTCGAAACGATCCGCCAACAGCGCCCGCAGGAATGGGCCGATTTTGTCACCTGGTATTTGACCGGGCAAGCGTATGGCAAGCGTCACGGACTTGGCGGTTGGGGGGGCGTCACCGATTTCTATGCCGCCCGCCAGGCGCTCGAACTGGAATTCCTGCAAACGCTGCCGATCGATTCTCTTATCTTGTCAGATAGCGCCGATTGGAATGAGCGCTACCGGCGGTTGGCGGTCTGGCTGGAGATGGTCTGAGCCTACCACACCTGCATGGGATCGGTTAACTCATCTGATGACGTAGTCTTGGCTTCCGGCTCCGGGTCCGCTTCAGCCGCTGGCTTGGGCTGCGGTTGCCCCGTCCGGTCGAGTAACTCGCGTATCTTGACGTTGAGTTGCTCCATTGCGGAAAGCAATTGCGGGCGAACATTCTCAAAAGTCTGCTTGCCAGTTGTAGCGGCAGAGGCCACCGCTTTTTCGGCCTCCTGGCGGAACTTTTGACCTTCTGGGGAGTGGGCTGCGTTATCCACCGCCCCGGCAATGGCTCCCGCCATTTTCTCCAACCCCTCGCGCATCTGTTGCATAAACCCTTGTGTCCCCTCATCCTTCCACGCCGTCGTGAACGCGGCCGCGATGTTTTCTCCCAGGCGCGCGAAGTGTTGTCCGACCTCGGCCCAAGGGTCCTGTGCCGGGGTCTGCTCCGTTTCCTCGGCCTGCTCGTAGAATTTGTGTTCTCCTTCAGACATCCTGTTACCCCCTCATTCGTTGTGATGTGGTTTGTTTTTTGTCTAGCCAGCGTGCATTTCTGGGTATAATAGAGTAATACGATCCTTTTGCCCAAAATGTTGCGCCCTCATCGATATTCACCAAAGTTCACGTAGGCTCGGGCAAAAGTCAGACACGACGACATGATCCCTACAATGAAACTTTATGTATAACCAGATCGTATAATGCTACGAATCTTGTTGCAGGAGGGTGAAATGACCAACAAAGTTTTGATTGTGTACGCAACCTGGACGGGGGCCACACGCGGGGTGGCCGAAGCGATGGCGGAGACGTTGCGCGCGCAAGGCGCCGAAGTGACCGTGATGCGTGCCAAAGCAGCGCGCGATCTCAGCGGCTATAGCGCGGTGCTGGTCGGCGTGTCGATTCACGCCGGGCAACTGGCGGGCGAGGCTAAACGTTTCATTCAACGGCATTGCCAGGTGTTGTCGAAGCTGCCGGTGGCTTATTTCATCGTTTGTCTGGCTGCGTCTGAGGAGACGGAGGAGAACCGTCAATCGATTCAAGGCTACGTCAGCAAGCTGCGCCAGATCGCGCCGGAAGTCGAGCCGGTGGATGTGGGCATCTTTGCCGGTGCGGTGCTGAACGATACGCCAGAATTCAAACGGCTCTTTCCCCTTATGAAGATTCCGATCGGCGGGATGGCAGGCAGCACGCCGGATCACCGCGATTGGGACGCCATCCGCGTCTGGGCGGAAACGTTTTACAGCAAACTCGGATAAGAGGTGGCGCTATGTACAACCAGGCACCTGTCACGTTTTTGAAGCGTGAGATCGCTTTGGCTTATGTCCTCTCGTACCTTGTCGCACTGCTGATGACCGTGGCTTCATTAGCGGGTCTAATCTTCTCATCGGCGCTCTATCCCACACAGGAATTAAAGCAAGCGTTCGTTGCCAATGACGTGGTCAATCTGTTCATTGGGCTGCCGCTTCTACTCGGCGCGATGGCGTTGGCCCGGCGTGGCAAGCTTGCCGGGCTGTTGTTCTGGCCGGGGGCGCTGCTCTACGTGATCTACAACGCAATTGCCTATGCGGTCGCGCTGCCGTGGACAGTGCAGTTCGTCCTCTACCTGGCGCAGATCGCGTTGAGCGTCTACGCTGTGCTGCGCCTGCTTGCCGGTATAGACGCGGTCATCGTCCGCCAACAGCTCACCGGTGCCGTGCCGGATAAGCTCGCCGGCGGCGTGTTGGTAGGGTTGGGCGGTCTGTTTTTCGTGCGCACGGTCGCCCAGATTGTGGGTGCGTTGACGGGTGGGCAGGCGGTCACCGGAGCGGAAATGGCAGTGTTGGTTGCGGATCTCGTCTGCACGCCGCTTTGGGTGGCGGGCGGGATTTGGCTCTGGCGGAAACAAGCACTCGGTTATGTCAGCGGCGCGGGATTGCTCTTCCAGGCCAGCATGTTGTTCGTTGGGCTGCTCGTGTTTTTCCTTTTGCAGCCCTGGCTGGCGGGTGTGCCATTCCCTGTGGAGGATTTCGTGGTAATCCTGGTGATGGGGCTGGTCTGTTTTGTCCCTATGGGATTGTTTGCGCGTGGCGTGCTCACAAAGGGGACGTGACCGAAACGAGAAAAAGGCTTGCCCCAGATCACAGGCTGGCGCTGTGAGAACGGCGGATTGTGATCCGCCTTAATCATTGAAGTAAGGTAATATTCGAGGAGGTTTAAAATGAACAACAGTGAAGCCAGATTCTACGAACGCGCAGAGGCGTGGTTACACCGCCTGTTGGAGTTGAGTCCGGTGGCAGCGACGGAATTAGGCGAGCATCGCTGGGACAATCGGCTAGGCGATATGTCTCTTGGAGGGATCGAGAGCCAGCATCGTGAGATATTGACCGCTGTGGAAGAGTTTGCGACGCTGGATCCCACCGATTTTGGCCCTGACGCCCGCATCGACTACATCCTGGTCGAACAGATCTTCAAATCGTTTGTCCGGCAGCACGAGAAGGTTGAGGGTTACCGGCGCGATCCCGGCGCTTATCTAGGCGAAGCAATGGGAGGCGTGTTCATGCTTATCCTCAAGGACTTCGCACCGCTTCCGGAACGGCTCCGTTCCGCGTTGGGCCGGATGCGCGAAATCCCGCGCGTACTACAAGAGGGCCGGCAGAACCTCGTCGTCGAGCGCGTGCCGCGCGTGTGGGCTGAGGTGGCGTTGGAGCAGGCGCGCCAGGCGCCCGGTCTGTTCGGCTTTTTGCTGCCGATGATGGCGTCCGACATGCCCGAACTTCAGCAGCAACTCAGCGAGGCCGGGCAGACGGCTACTGAGGCGATTCAGGACTATATCGCGTTCATCGAAAACGACGTTCTCCCCAACGCTAAGGGCGATTTCGCGACCGGCAAGGATTTATTCGACGAGATGCTGCGCGAGGAGCATATGGTCGATTACGATGCCGACGCATTGCTCGAGACCGGTTGGGAACAACTCCGGTTGACGCGGGAGCTGATGGCAGAGACCGCGCGCCAGATCGACCCGAACAAGACGGTCAAGGCAATGCTCGAAGAGGCCAAAGCCGACCATCCCACTGCTGAGGGATTGATGGCGGCCTACCAGCACGCGATGGAATCCGCCCGCCAGTACGTCATCGATCACGAGATTGCGACGATTCCGGAGGATGAAACGCTGCATATCATCGCGACGCCTCCGTACATGCGACCGATCCTCCCTTACGCCGCCTACATGCCGCCGGGCATTCTGGAGGAAAAGCAAGAGGGTCTCTTCCTCGTGACCCCGGTCGACCCCGATGCGCCCGCCGAGGAGCAGGAACAGAAGCTCAAGGGCCACTATTCGATCAAGTTGCCGATCACTGCGTTGCACGAGGCGTACCCGGGTCACCACCTGCAACTGGTGTGGGCCAACCGCCACGCGCGCATCCCGCGCCGGATGGGGTCTTTTCTCTCGACGTTGTTCATCGAAGGTTGGGCCTTCTACTGCGAAGAGCTGATGGAGCAGCTCGGCTACATCGGCGAGCCGCTGCAACGACTGGGACGGCTCTCGGATCAGCTTTGGCGCGCCGCGCGTATCATCTTGGATGTTTCGCTTCACACGCGCGGGATGAGCGTGGATGAAGCGGTCGATTTCCTGGTGAACGAGTGCCAGCTCGAGCGCACGAACGCCCTCGCCGAGGTGCGGCGCTACACCAGTTCGCCCACACAGCCCCAGTCGTATTTGATGGGCAAGCTGGCGATCCTGGAACTGGTCGAGGAATACCGGCGTGCGCATCCCAAGGCGTCGATGCGCGAGGTTCACGACGCGATCTTGCAATGTGGAAGCCTTCCGCCGCGCCTGATGCGCCAGCGGTTGTTAGGTTGACGAATGCAAGCCACAGAGAGTACAGAGCACTCAGAGGTTGCGTTGTCCGCAACGCTCTTTCTCTGTGATCTCTGTGTGTTTGGTGGCTATTTAGAAAGGAGGGCGTCATGTCAGATATGGTTCTTGTTGTCTATGTGACACGTTATGGATCCACACAGGAGGTCGCCGAGCGTGTCGCGGAAACACTGCGCGAAAACGGCTTGCAGGTGGACGTCAAGTGTGCGCGAGATGTGCGCGCGTTGGAAGGCTACCGCGCTGTAGTGCTGGGCGCGCCTCTCTACATTGGGCGTTGGCTCAAGGATGCGCAGCGCTTCCTGGCGCGATTCCAGGCAGGCCTGGCGCAGCGTTCCGTCGCCGTGTTCTCCCTTGGCCCCACGCGCCTGGAGGAGATGGTCGCCGCCGATGTACGCGCTCAACTCGACCAGGAGCTGAACAAGTATCCCTGGCTCAAACCGGTGGCGTCGGAACTATTCGGCGGCAAATACGATCCGGCCACGTTGCGTTTCCTCGATAATCTACTCGGTGCTCTGCCGGCCAGTCCGCTGCATGGATTGCCGGCCAGCGACGCGCGCGATTGGGAGGCGATCCGCGCCTGGGCGAACGACGTGGCGGAGAAACTTCGGTAAGGCGATGCTATGACCCGAGTCGCCGTTATCGGAAATGCCGGCGGTGGCAAATCTACCTTGTGCCGTAAGTTAAGCCAGGCGCGGCAGTTACCGCTCTTCCCCATCGACCAGATTCAGTGGAAACCCGGCTGGACCCCAGCTTCCTACGATGAAGTCAAGCGCCAGCATGAGCACATTCTGGCCGGGGATCGCTGGATCATCGACGGTTGGGGGCCTTTCGATCTGATCGAGGCGCGCTTTGCCGCGGCGGATACGATCATCTTTGTCGATTTGCCGCTGTATGTCCACTACTGGTGGACGATCAAGCGGCAAGTCGCGTGCCTTTTCCGTCCACGGCCAGATGGCCCGGAAGGCTGCCCGATGTTACCGATGACGTGGCCGTTGTTGAAGATGATCTGGCAGATTCATCACCACGCGCGGCCAAAACTGCTCGATATAGTCAACCGCTACCGCGCTGACAAGGATGTCTTTCATATCACATCACCGCGAGAACTCCGGCGATTTGTTCAGACCTGTTGCGATGTCTAATTCTGTCTGGTGTGTGGATTTACCTGCTGCGAAGAACGGTTCTCAAGTGGGCGGCAAAGCGGCGAATCTGTCCGGCGCGCTTGCCCTGGGGATGCGCGTTCCTGCAGGGTTCGTTGTGACCAGGCATGCGCTGACGCATTTCCTGGAAGCGACCGGACTCATGGCGCTTGTCAGGGATTTTCTCGAAAAGGAGTGGGAGAATCGAAACGACCAGTGGCAGCACTATGAACGTTTGCGTTCGACGGTCTTGGTCGCACCCATACCGGAATCTATAAGAACCGAGGTAAATTCATTTGCCGAGAAACTTCTTGCGAGTGCCCCGGCTGGTCTGGCGGTCCGTTCATCTGGTGTTCACGAAGATACAGCGGAGGCCAGTTTTGCCGGGGTGTTCAAGAGTTTCCTGGGAATCTCGACGCTTGAAGCGCTTTGGGATAGCATTCGTTTGTGTTGGTGTTCGGCCTGGACGCCCCAGGCGATGAGCTACGCCAGACGCAAAAAGCTCAAAATCGCGCCCGATCAAATGGCCGTTCTTGTTCAAGAGGTTGTCCCGGCGGATAGCGCCGGTGTGATTTTCACTGCTGACCCCCTCACGGGAAATCCGTGGCGCTTCGTCCTCAACTCCACCTGGGGATTGGCGCAGCGTATCGTGGATGGCGCGTCGTCCGCAGACCAGTTTGTGCTGGAATGGGATACCGGGCAAATACTGGAAAGCCATATCGCCGGAAAATCGACTGCGCTCACGGCGGAGGCGTCCGGCGTCAAAGAGGTGGCGCTGCCGGACAACAAAAGCAAGGCGACTTCGCTTTCGGAGGCGATGATCGCGCAGATCGGTCAACTGGCCTTGCAGTTGGATAGAGCTTTCGATCAACGTGTGGATATTGAATGGGCGGTGAGCGGCGACGCGCTGTATCTCGTCCAGGTGCGTCCCATTGTGGCGCTGCCACGCTTTTTCCCGCACGAACTCTCTGCCAGGGAGGCCAAGCTGACCTGGACACTGTTGGATCCGGCATGGTATGTCCAGGCCGAAGAAGGGAAATCGCTGGTCGCGCCGCTTTTCCGCAACCGCTGGGCGCTGGAACTGTGGCACCGCAACCTCGCGCCAGGCGACATCTTCCCGCGTCGGGTGGGCTACGAGCGCGATTTCAACGGCTATCGCTACGGTACAGAATGGGGATGGGCGACCGGTCGGGATGATCGCGAATGGACAGAGCAATGGCTGTGTGAAAACGAAACGCAGCTCGAACAGGCGTGGCTGGCGCAAAAGGCGCGCGTGATTGACACAAGTCACCGCATAGCGGAAGCGCAGCAGCCGGCGACACGGGCGAGGGATTTGGTCCCGCTGTTGTTGGAGTGTTACCGGTGTGAAGATGCTATGCAGGCCGCCGTCTGGGCTGCGCCGCAATGGCTGGGGTTTACGTGCGAGTATCTCCTCAAGGCGTTGGTCGAGGACATTGCGCCGGGCTTCGCCTATCAGAAGTTGCTGCAAGGTCTGCCGAGTTACTCGCATGCACGAACAAAAGCGGCGCAAGCGCTGGGCCGGTCGATTGATGAAGCGCGCGTGCGGGAGATTTTTCTCCGCGAGCCGCCGGATACGCTCCTTGCCGCGTTGTTGTCCGATTGTCCAGACAGCCGTTTTCTGAAAGACTACATCGCCTTCTGCTGGCAATTTGGCGTATGCCCACCGCATCTATCCAAGCCCTGGAGCCTTTGGAGCCAGGACCCCGCACCGATATTGTTCGTCATCAAAACCGCGCTGCTCGGACAGGCGCAGGATGCCACCGAGGTTTTGGAAAAAGGCATCGCTGAGCGAAAAGCACAGGAAGCGATACTGCGTCAAAAAGCAGCACAGTGTGATCCGGCGTTACAGAGACGCCTGGATCGCATCCTGGCCTGGGCCTATTTCTGGACGCCGGTGCTGGACGACCGCAGTTGGCACTATGTCATCTCAACGCGCCTGGTAGACTTGCTGCGCCAGACCGGAAACGCACTGGTGGAAGAAGGGCTGCTGGATACGATCACCGATATTTTGCTGCTGACCGTGGAGGATCTGGTCGAGATTGCCAAAGTGGACGATGTCCGGTGTTGCCGGGAGCTATATTTGACGCGTAAACGCGAGTACAAAAGCCGGCGGCGCTTGACGCCCCCGCCGTTTTTAGGGACACCGCCCGATTCCGTGTTAGAAGAACAGCAAAGAGATGATCCGGCTCAGCAAGTCGCTGTCGAGAAAGGCACGTTGCACGGAGAAGGATTTTCACCCGGTCAGGCAATCGGCCTTTCGAAGAAGCTCGAAGCCTTGAACGATCCGGCTCTGTTGGCTTCGCTGACAGGCGAGCATATTCTGGTCTGTCCCAAGGCCGGAGAGTGGCGGCCCGACTGGCTATCGCTTTTCATGGTCGTCAAGGGGGTGATTACCGTGCGCGGCGTGCAGTTGCAGCACGCCACCCAGATCGCGCGCGAATGTGGCATCCCCTTTGTGAATCTGCCGGAGGAAGCCTGGGACAACATCCCCGACAATGTGCGAATAGCGCTGAATGGCGAGGCCGGGCTGGTTACGATTTTGGAGTGATTGGGTTTGAGAAACATTGTGAAAATTTCAAGGAAGTGGCAATTTGCCGTCGCGGCTGTTATTTTAGCGACCGTAATACTGTTGTCGAGCTGTGTCCGCGACGCGGAGACCCCTTCGCCCTTTCCTAGTCCTTCTCCTGCCGAGACATTGATCACGGCAACCCCTAATCCTACAGCGACTCGTCCTCTTCCATCGCCCACGCATACCCCGCAGCCGACAAACACGTCCAGTCCTACGGCGACCCCCACGCTTCCATTGCCAACGCCTACACCAAGACCAACGAAGACGCCCCGTCCAACCACGCAACCCACTGCGACGATGACGCCGGTGCTTTTCCCCACACTAGGCGTGGAGCAGATGGAGACGTTCATTGTCGATCGGTTGGCGGATAACGGCGGGTGCGAATTGCCGTGCTGGTGGGGTGTCACGCCCGGTGAGACAAGTTGGCAAACGGTACGACAACATTTCCCCGAACAAGGAATCCAGGTCTTGGAGGGTGGTTCGCTTGCACTGCGTTATCAGAGCGGACAGTACCGGGGACATCCGACATACACAGACCTGATGGTAGTCAATCTTTATCAGGATGATGGCATTATCCGGAGCATAGAGATCCGAAACGACAGCTATTATTTGCCTTTACAAGAGCAATTTACGAGCCTGTGGCAGCGCTATGCTTTACAACCTGTGCTCTCTCGTCACGGCGTTCCAACACGGGTCTTTTTCGACATGACCATAGGCGCGCCTTGTATAGGCTCTGGGAGTTTTCCCACCTATGATATGTGGGTCATCTATGATGATCAGGGCATGGCGATTCGTTATTCTGGCTTGCTGCTCTACGATCACGACACGTGGTCCGTGTGCCCGGTGTTCGGCCAGTCGAGAAGAATTGAGATTTCGCTTTGGTCGGTGAAAGACGATGTTGCTCCTCCCGATTTTGCCGCCGGAGTGTACGATCCGGCGGGAGACTTCTCTGTCTACGGATTTCTGCCAGAATTGACAACGATGAGCACGCAGACGTTCTACGAGACCTTCCGACAAACCGAGCCGCAAGCCTGTGTCGAGATTCCCAGGACGCCTTATGATGGTGTTGAAATTGTGACGCCGGACACTCTCGGACTATCTCCTGCTGAAGAGAGTGCCTTGCTGGTGGACAGATTCCTGAATGCCCCGTGCGAGTTACCCTGTTGGTGGGGCATCACGCCGGGCGTCACTGCTTGGGAGAATGTGCAGCGAATGTTTCTCTCCTACGGCAAGAGCGTATCCAGGGAATCGGAGAGCACTGCCTGGGGAACCCGGCACAAGGTGGGGTTGATGGGCCGGCAGGGAACGTATCCCTTCGATTATGTGGTCGAGCACGGGTTCTATGAGCAGGACGGCGTCGTATCGCTCATCGGCATACATGGTCACACCCAGGGATGGCCTGCCGACGAGTGGCCCATCCCTCAATACTTTGCCCAGGATTGGAATCGGTATTTACCGGCGCAGATTCTGGCCCGTTATGGTAAACCTACGCAGGTGTTACTCCACTATTGGTCAGAAGGCGACGCGCCTTACAGCCTGGGTTTGGTGTATGAAGAGCAGGGGATTCTCATAGAGTACATGGGACTGGCCTATGGTGAGTACACCGAGGGAAACTATTATCCTAATCATGTGATTATGGAGATCGGCGCGGGACACTTTACTGACATCAATATCTGGTTACGATCGCCGGCATCACAGAAAAGTATGGAGGACGTTTTTCGTGCTGTTGGTGGCGGCTATCTGGGATTGCTTCCCTTTGTTTCGACGCCCACGCTGGAGGAAGCGACGGGGATGAGCGTCGATGCGTTCTATGAGGTCTTTCTGAATCCAGAGGCCGAATTACGTTTGAGGGCCACCGGAAAGTTAGGAGACTATTATCCGTAGATGTTTGAGCATGTGCGCGTATGGCACTCGCTGGATCGACCGGGTAGTCGTATAGAAGTCGGACGTGGATTTTACGGAGTACACGGAACTTCGGCATAATTTCATCGTACTATATCGTGTGACAAAACTTTGTACATATTGAGGAGAACGTGAGTCATGTCAGGAAGTCTGGACGATCTGTACCGCTTGCAGAAGAAAGACGCCCGCCGGGCCGGCGCGATGCTCACCGAGGCTTTCCAGCACGATCCGGTGTGGAACGCGGTCTTCGACGGCGCGGCCCCGGAACGGCGTACCGGCGCTTTCGAAACGCCGGTCCGCTATTGCATGAAATATGGGGAGATCTATGCTCCCTCTGCCGCCCTGGAAGGTGTTGCGGCGTGGGTGCCGGGCGAGTTTGCCGATATGACCCCCTGGAGGGTATTGCTGAGTGGCGCGATGTGGGCGGGGATGAGAATGGGCATGGCCGCGATGCAAAAAATGATGCCGGTCTTCGCTCCCATTGAGCAGGACCGGAAGGCCACGATGCAAGGGAAATCCTATCTCTATCTGCTCGTCATCGGCGTGGCCCCGCATTTTCAGGGACAGGGATTCGCCGGGAAGCTGGTGCGGGCGCTCATCGACAAAAGCGAACGCGCGGGCGTTCCCATCTATCTGGAAACCGAGACCGAGAGCAATGTGCGTATGTATGAGCATTTGGGCTTCGAGGTTGTTAAAGAGATTACCCTTCCCATCATCAACCTCCCGATGTGGGAATTGACGCGAGGGGTATAGGAAGAGATGCTTGCGCGGATTTCAACCGTTTTCGAGTGTACCGAAAAGCAACTCTGGGACAAGATTGTCGAACCCAAATCGCTGCAATATGTCGCCGCGCCGCTGTTGCGTTTCGAGCCGCTGGTCGCCGGTGAACTGGACGGCGAGTGGATTGTCGGGAAAACCTATGAGGTGCGCTTGTCTGCGCTTGGTTTTTTGCCCGTGGGCAGGCACCGGATCGAGATCGTCGCCATCGACAGGACGACGAACACCATCGAGAGCCAGGAAAGTGGGTCTTTGGCGCGCGTCTGGAATCATACTATCCGCTTTCATCCGGCTGGCACAGGTCAACTGCGTTATACCGATGCAATCGAGATCAAGGCAGGGGTGCTGACGGTGTTCATCTGGGCGTTCGCGCACCTGTTTTATCGCCATCGTCAAAGGCGTTGGAAGGAACTTCTGGCAAGCGACGGGAGACCGATGTGACACAAAATCAGGATTGGCGACTGCTCTACAAAATTGGCGCGATCGCCGCTTTGGTGGCGGCCGTGCTCTTCCGGCGCAACATCGGCGCGGAGCTTTCACTGTTTATGGGGTCCGCTCCTCAATCGGTAGCGGAATGGTACGCCCTTTTACAAACCAGTCCTATCATCGGCCTGGCCTACCTGGCCGTCTTCGACCTGGTCAATTACTTCCTGGTGGGCGTGCTTTTTCTGGCTTTGACCGTAGCCTTCTGGCAGAGGAACAAGAGCCTGGCGCTCGTAGCTCTGTCCAGTGGGTTGGTCGGCATTGCCGTTAGCTTCGCCTCCAATATATCGCTGACGATGCTCTCGCTCAGCCAGCGTTACGCTACGGCGACCTCCGAGGCGCAAAGCGCCGGGTTGGTGGCCGTGGGGCAGGCCGTCCTGGCGACCAACGACCCGGCAGCGGCTTTCCCCGGCACGGGCGCATACGTCAGTCTGTTGCTCATCGCAATAGCGGGATTGCTGTATTCGCTCATTCTGCTGCGTTCCAATCGGGCCACTGCCATCGTAGGGCTGCTGGCGAGCGGCTGCGACCTGGCTTACTGTCTGACCTTTCCCCTGCGCCCCGCAGTGCCCGTGTACCTGTTTTTGGCTATAGCCGGCTTGTTCTGGATGATCTGGCACCTGCTGGTCGCCCGGATTTTATTCAAAACACCTAATTCGTAACCTGCAACTATTCTTGAGGGGGGGGTGAGGTGTGGCATCAAAAATTTTGCTTCCCGGCATTGTTTTTATCCTGACGTTGGCTTTCGGCTTCTGGGTGAGCCATGTGGGCAAGCCGTACAACGGTCTCCTGTTCAACGTCCACAAGCTGATTGCTCTCGGCGCGGTCGTTGCCACAGTGATCCAACTGGTCAAATTGCTCAAGAGCGCTGATGCACTGGCGCTCGTCGGCGTACTGCTCGTCGTGGCAGCGCTGTGCGTGATCGCTTTGTTTGCCAGCGGCGCGTTGATGAGCATGGACAAGCTGGATTACGCGCTTATACTTACCATTCACCGGGTCGCGCCGGTGGTGTTGGTCATTGCAATGGTCATCGTCATTCTTATGCTCAAAGGAGGGGTAGCGTGAAAGCATTGGTTGTTTACGATTCAGTTTTCGGCAACACGGAGAAGGTCGCCCAGGCGATGGGGGCAGCGTTGGGGTGCGAGGCCTGTCACGTCACCGCGGTGACACCGGAGCAGTTGGCGGGCCTGGACGTGCTCATCGTCGGCTCACCGACGCAGGCATTTCAGGCGTTGAAGCCGGTCAAGGCGTTTCTGAAGAGCATCCCGGCGGGGAGTCTCAAGGGGATCAAGGTCGCCGCCTTCGATACGCGCATGGACGTTAAAGAGGTCAACAATGCCGTGCTGACTGTGTTCGCCAAAGCCTTTGGTTACGCCGCCGAGCCGATTGGCAAGCAACTCGTCAAAAAGGGTGGGACGCAAGCTGTATTATCGGAAGGCTTCATTGTGACGGGCGAGAAAGGCCCGCTGCGGGACGGTGAACTGGAACGCGCGGCGGAGTGGGCGAAGCGCATCCTGTAAACACGCTCGCTGATCGCTAAAAGCTGAGAGCTGAACGCTCAACTCGTTCAGCGCACTTCGAACAGATACCCGCGCCCTCGTAGGGTGTGGACGAAACGGGGGTGCGCTGGATCGTCCTCAATCTTGTGGCGCAGCCGATGCAGAGGCGCGCGCAGCAGGTCGCGGGCGGCGTGGACGGTCATCTCGACGCCCTGCAGATGCGCGCTAAGTTCCTGTGCTGGGATGACACGCCCGGCGTGGCGCATCAGGTATGCCAGGATGGCTAGCTCGGTAGGGGTGAGGGCGATGGCGTCTTCGGCGATAATCGCCAGCCCCTTGTGAGTATCCACGGTAAGGCCGGGCACTTGTATAAAACGTTCGGTGGATGCGGTTTGGGAGGATGTGTCCGCGCCTAGGACCATATCCGGTACTGTATCCGTCTGGGTGTTTTTGAGCGCCGCCAGCGTGCGTTCCAACAGCGCCACTGGATTCTCGGACGGCACATGTTGTTGTCGCGAAGCTAATCCGTTTTCCACTACACGCAGGATCTCGTGTACCGAACTCGGTTTGAAGAGATAGTCGTAGGCCCAATGGCGCAGCGCTTGAATGGCCGAATCCAGCGTGGCGTAGGCCGTAATGATGATGAACACCGTATTGGGGGCATATGGCCGCGCCGCTGCGAGCACTGCCGTGCCTGACATCTCCGGCATGTTTAGATCGAGCAGCACCAGATCGAAGGGTTCTGACTGGATCTTCTGCAGGCCCTCTGTCCCCGAGGCGGCTTCTGACGGATGGTAGCCAACCCGTCTGAGAATTTCCATCAGGGTGCGGCGAATGCCTGGCTCATCGTCGACGATCAGGATGCGCGCACCGGGAAAAGCGGTCGAGTATGGAACTCTGTCTTCGGTCATTAGCCCCCTTCGGTGGTGTGTAGCCACACGGTGAATGTCGAGCCTTGTCCTGGCTGGCTGGTGACGGTGATGTCGCCATCGTATTGCTTGATCAAGTCGTAGCTGACGTTCAACCCCATCCCGGCCCCTTTTTCTTTTGTGGTGAAGAACGGTTCGAACAGATGCGAGAGATGGTCCGGGGACATCCCTTGGCCGTCGTCGGTGAAACTGACAGCCACGCGGCCATCTTCGGCCAGGCGACCTTCCACGCGCAGCAAGCCATTTCCCTCTATCGCGTCTACGGCGTTGAGTACCAGATTCATGAAAACCTGTGCGAGTTCGCCATCGTCCACCAACACTGCCGGTAAATCTGCCGGAACATCCTGCTTGACGTGGATGTTGCGATGTTGGAGATGCTTGCCTGCCAGGCCGAGCACCCGGTTTACCACAACGTCGATCTGGGTCGGATGCGGGGAGCGCTTGGGCTTGCGGGCAAATTCAAGGATGCGTGTGACCAGGCTGATGAGCCGTTGCACCTCTTCATCGGCTATCTGGATGTACTCGTGTTGTTTCTCCGGTTCTACCGGGAACAGCAACATCATTTCCAGGCTGCTGTGGATGGTTTGCAGTGGGTTGTTGATCTCGTGTGCCAGGGCAGCAGCCAGCCGGCCTGTGGCGGCCAGCTTCTCGCTGTGGACGAGCTGTTCCGAGGTCTGCTCCACCAGCCGGCGTTGTTCGCGCTCTGCAGCAAAGAGGCGCGCGTTCTTGAGCGCGATGCCTAGCTGTGCAGCAATCGACTCGTACAGGTGCACATCTTGCTCGTTGAAGGCGTTGGGCCGTTGATGCTCCACGTTGAGCACGGCTACAATCTGGTTATCCACGTGCACCGGCACGGCCAACTCGGAGCACAATTCGACGGTGCCCGGGAATTTGTAATAGTTGGGGACAGCGTAAGTGTCGTGAATCAGCGCAGGCTGGCCAGTGAGGTACACCTGTCCGGTTACACTGGTGTGCATGGGAACGCGCAGGACATCCGGCGTTGTTACGGGAGCTCCGATAATGGAGGGGTGGATGAGCATGTATTCCTTTTGCGGATCGGGGAATGCAAGACTCAGGCCGTACGGTTGCAGTGCCTGGTGGATGGTCTGGAGAACGTGTGTCACGATGTGGTCGAAATCCAGCGATGAAGCCGCCGCCTGAATGACGTCCTGCAAGAGCCGGGTTTCGGTGAGACGGCGGGTTGCCTCTTCGTACAATCGAGCATTCTCGATGGCCGCTGCCGCTGATCCTGCCAGCGTGTTGAGCAGGTTGAGGTCATTTTCGTTGAACAGTCTGTCACCCCAGTTGATGGCTTCGACGACTCCAATGATTTTGTCTTTGACGATCAGTGGCACAGCCAACAGCGAGCGCGTTTTGAGACCTGTAAGACTGTCGATCTTATTGTAGAAGCGGGCGTCGCGTTGCGCGTCGTGGATGAGTACGGCTTTACCGGCACGTAGCGCCTCACCGGCAATGCCCTCCGTTACGGGCATATAGGTGCCGACAAGTGGCCCCGAATTGGGGCCTACGGCGGCGGCGAACATCAGTCTATCTCCGGTCGAATCGCGCAACAGTACCGAGGCGGCTTCCGCTTCGAGCAGCACGCGTGTCTCGTGCATCATTTGTTCTAGAACCTTCTCCAGACTCAACGTCGAGGTCAGTGCCTGCGTTGTTTTGTTGAGCGCACTCAGCTCGCGGTTATGGCGGGTGAGCGCTTCCTCGGTTTGCTTGCGTTCGGTGATGTCTCGCAAAATGGCGACGACTTGTGCCACTTCGCCAGTAGTTGCGTGCACGGTAAACATCGTGATGGTGATGATGATGGTCCCCTGTTTCACAGGTTTGTATTCCACACCGATCTCGTCCAATGCCATCGCTATTTCGAAAGGTGGGACAATCTCATCCTGGAACGCCCGCGTCAGCATTGCGTTTAGGCCAGGAATGTTGCTCACGAAGGGATCATGTAAGGGGTTGAACTTGCCCACAGTGAGATCAGCGGAGGGGATGCCGAACATGTCCGAAAATGCCTTGTTGATGATAGTAGCCACGCCGTCGGGGGCAAAAACGGCTATGGGATAGGGCATTTGTTGGATGATCTGGCTTAAGCGCGCTTCGCTGGCGCTTAGGCGGCATTCCAGATCATATTTGTACAACGCTGTCTCGATGGTCGAGCGCAATGTTTCTAGCTCGAAGGGCTTGATGAGGTAGCCATAGGGTGCGGTTTGCTTGGCACGCTCTACTGTTTCGGCATCACCATACGCCGTGAGGTAGATGATGGGGACGTTGAAACGCTCGCGTACCTGGACCGCAGCGGAAATGCCATCCATTTTTCCCTTCAACCGGATGTCCATCAGGATTAGATCGGGTTTGCTGCGGGCCACAGATTCCACCACGGCCTCACCGTAGATTTCGTGTCCGGCGACTTCGTAGCCACTGCGCTCCAGATTCATCTTGAGAACTTCGGCTACGATGACCTCATCTTCAACGACAAAAACGCGCGCCTTTATCATATTTCTAATCCTCACTCCAGGCAAATGTGATGGCGATACATGTGCCCTCGTTTTGTTCGACACTCAATTCGCCGTCGATCTGGCGCGCCAACATCTTGATCAGCCGTAGACCCAGGTGAGGCGCGCTTTCCAATTCCAGGTTTTCAGGTAGACCCACACCGTTGTCGGCTACTGCGAGCCGAGCGTGACCATCGGTGCGCTGTAACATCACCCGCAAGGTCGGTGGCGCGTCGGTGGGTGATGGTTTTCCTGCCGGGAAGGCGTACTTCAGCGCGTTAGAGATCAACTCGTTGACGATGAGCGCGCAGGGGATGGCAAGGTCGATATCCAGTTCCATGTTATCAATCGACTGTTCGACGACGATTCCGCGCACCATCGCATCGTATGTCTCGGTGAGATAGCGCACCAGGGAGTGGAAATAGAGCCGTGCGTTGACCCGTGATTCGCCGGGTGTCTGGTAAAGTCGTTCGTGAATCAGCGCGATGGCTTTGATGCGGTTTTGACTTTCGCGCAACATCTGCTGGGTGCTTTGCTCTTCAACGATGCCGAATTGCAGGTCCAAAAGGCCCAAAATCACCTGCAAGTTGTTTTTGATGCGATGGTGGATTTCGCTGAGCATCAGCGTCTTTTCGTCCAAAGCAGCCTGGAGTTGGGCCTGATAATCCTTGAGCGTGGTAATATCGCGGCCCACTCCCACCAAGCCACTGACCTCACCCTCTGGATCGCGTAATGGAGAAAGCGTGGTCTGAAAATGGTGACCGTTCATTTCCCATTCGTAGGTTACGCTATGGCCGGTTGCCAGCGCCTGGAGGTTAGCCGTTTCGTGGACACATGCAGCCTGCGGGCCAAAAATATCGCAGGCCGTGCGCCCCAGGAAATGTGCCTCGGTCATCCCCAGGCGTTCCACCCACTGCCCGTAGATCGCAGTGTGGCGCTGTTCGGTGTCCAGGGAGAAAATGACATCATCCATCGACTCGACGAGTGAGCGCAGCCACGCTTCACTGGCCTGCAATGCACGCTCAACCTGGCGGCGGGCGGTGATGTCTTCGCCTACAGCCGCTACGCCGATGGTTTCACCGTCAGAGCCACGCACAACCATATTGTTCCAGGCGATCAGCGCACGCGCTGTCCCATCTCCGTCACGCACGATAAGGATTTCATTTTCGTAGTGCTGGGGAAAGTCGCCGGTGGCAAGGCGCTGCGCGAAAGTGGCGTCCATCTCGGCACGGATTTCAGGCGGGATAAACGTATCGAACCAGTTACAGCCGAGTACCGCGTCTCGTTCCATACCAACCAGTTGTAATCCAAAGTCGTTGCAGAAGGTGACTTGCCCTTCCAGGTCTATGATTACTGCAAACAGACGTATGTTTTCCAACATTTCGCGGAACTTGCGCTCGCTGGCTTCCAAGGCTGCCTGAGAGCGGATACGTTCTTCAAGCTCGCGCTGTGCCTGCGTATAGAGTTGTGCGTTTTCCAGGGCCACAGCGGCGGCACGGGTTAACGGACGCAGGCGTTCGACATCCTGAGTGATAAACGTCCCCGCCTGGTCGCTGTCCAGCCGCAGTACGCCCAGGACGTGCTCCCCCAAGTTGATCGGCAAGGAAATATGGGCGCGAATCCATTCATGCGTCGGTAGGTGTTGCCAGCGCGGATCCTCGTAGGTGTCAACCGTGATGTAAGGTTCGCCGCTGGCAACCAACTCAGCGTTGATCGGGTACTCGGACAACGGTTGGACCATTCCGACGAGTTCTTCATGATCACTATGGCCGGTGTAGTCGCGCCAGCCGACGACGCGCAGTGCTTCGTCATTCACCAAAGCGATGTTGGAGGCGGTTGAGGGGACCAGCCGTTGCGCCTGGTGTAGAATTTCCATCAGCACGTCGGAAACGCCGAGGGTCGAGGCCAGCGCCAGGGTCACATCGCGCAGAGTCTCGGCACGCAGGCGCTGCTCGTGTTCGGCTTCCAATAGAGCCGCCCGTTCTAGTTCTTGCTGGCGGCGTTCGGTGAAATCCTGGATCAGTGTGGCGAGCTGCCTTGGACGCGGGCGGTATGCCCATACCGCGTAGTGGCGCCCTTCCACCGGTACATATTCTTCCATGTACATAGGTTCGCCGGTAAGTGCCACCTTCTCGTAGTAAGCAACCCAGTCTGGACTGATGTTTGGTAGCACCTCCATGAGGGTTTTCCCTAGATAGTGCTCACGGGTGTAGCCGGTGATTTGTTCGAAGGCCGGATTAACCTCCAGGAAGCGATAGTTGCACGGAAGACCCTGTGCATCGGTAATGATTTCGTGCAGGGCAAAGCCTTCGGTCATCTGCTCAAACAGGGTGCGATACTTTTTCTCACTTTCACGCAGCGCCTCCTCGGCCTGCTTGTGGATAGTGATATCTTGGACTACGCCGATAGAGCGGCTGGCTTGACCGTTCGCATTGTACTCGTGGTGGCAGATCTCGTGTAGCCATTTGACCTGTCCATCTGACGTTAACACTCGGTGGGTGATTTCATATGGGGTTCCCTGACGCAACGATTCGGTGTAGGCGTGATCGACCATAGCGCGGTCGTCAGGATGGATGATATTTAGGAACGACTCGTAGGAAACATTGAAGTGTTCAGGGTCGATCTCGAGGATTTCGAAGATACTGTCTGACCACTGCAACTGTTCGGTATTCAAGTTTAGTTCCCACCGGCCTAGCCGGGCGATGCTTTGGGCTTCTTTCAGATCTGCTTCTCTCTGTTGCAGCGCCGCCATCGCCCGTTTTCGCCCGCTGACGTCGCGCCCGATGCCCACCAATCCTATGATCTGTCCATCGGCATTGTAGAGGGGGACTTTGGAGGTGAGTTGCCAAAAGGTTTTGCCATTGCGGTTGGTCAGCAATTCCTCGCGGTCGTAAATCGGCGTCCCGTTGTTAAGTACGACCCAGTCATCGGCCTCGAAGCGCGCGGCGGTTTCTGTGGGGAACAACTCCGTATCGGTCCTGCCGAGTACTTCCGCCTCCGGCAACCCAATGTTTTGCAGATCGGTAAGGTTGGCGAGTGTTTTACGACCTTGCGTGTCCTTGGCGTAGACGGCTACGGGCAGATTGTCGATCATCGTGCGCAAGAGCCGGCGTTCTTGTGCCAGCGTCTCCTCCGCGTGTCGGCGTTCGTCAGCCAGTTTTTCGCGCTTCAGCCGGTTGATCATCAATCCGCCCAACAGGGTGGAGGCCAGTGGATAAATGAGCAACACTGGCGCGCTGATGTTGCGCAATGTGTGTAGCGCCATTTCTAGAGGTAGGGTGAACATCAGTCCTAGCATGATCAGGTGTGTTACCAAACCGAACAGATAGAGTTCGGGCAGTTTGATCTTCTCCAGCTTCTGGCGACGCGTGCGCCGCCAAATCAAGCCGATGGTGCCTGTCACTAGAACTGTGGAAACGCCGGGCCATACTCCAGGCCCGCCCTGATACAATCGCAGGACGGTGGTGACCGCCATAGCGATGAGTGTGGGGGCGGTGCCGAAAAACAATCCTGAAATGCTGAGCAACACCGAGCGTGTGTCAAAGACGAGTCCGGGAAGTAGCACCCAGGGAGTCAACATCACCGCGACGCCGATAGCGCTGATAATCAGACCGGCGATCAACCGGTACCGTGAAAATACGTCTTGACCGGCGTGCCAACGCAGCGCGAACACGTCAAAGACGAGCACCAGCGACAGCAGCAGGGCTGCATTTTGCATCAATCTGAGAAAAGATAATGTGTTCATATCATAACTGCATTATACGCTGGATTTGCCGAAAATACATTCATTATTCGCAGTACCGCATAATTCACTACGCGACTTGGCAAAAGGGGGTTTCATAGCATCCTATCTTCATTATCCCAAACGGAGATGGAGCTATGAGAACCCCAAGAGAATATTACCAGAAAAAGCCAATTGTG
>Ga0209723_1002086_pt1 | contig 28269 bp, 20 predicted proteins | sample BiotimSIPDNA_2_FD_185750 | JGI IMG/M metagenome (GOLD analysis project Ga0209723, IMG submission 185750) | Anaerobic biogas reactor microbial communites from Washington, USA - Biogas_R2 time_0 SIP DNA (SPAdes) (version 2) | ecosystem: Engineered > Bioreactor > Anaerobic > Unclassified | place...
GGCATCAAAGTCTCCGACGAAACGATGGCACAACTGAATATCATGAAACACAAGTTTCACGGTGACTGGAATTACACAATCGCTCCGTCCCGTTGAAATGGATACTTTATTTTGTCACAGTTCCTTGGAGCAGAACATGCGATGGTGGGCAACGGATGATGAACACAAAGCTGCACTGTCCGAGGGATTTGGCAACTTCTACTCAGTTCTTGCGCAAGACATTCAGGCGTACACTCCGCAGGGGGTATGGTGGGCAAATGATGCGCAGCTCTACAATGACCCGATCGAAAGCGATGCCAGCAGGCCCCTTGTCTCGCAGAGCCATGGCGAAGACCACGAGCTTGCCATTATGAGACTGCTTTGGGATCTGTATGATGCAGGAGGTGCCGCGGACGAACGCGGGGCTGCGATTCCGGGCGTCGGTACTTATCCGCGTGGTGATCTTGTCACAATGGGGTACGATGGCGTCTATACCTTGATGAAAGAGAACGTGATCAAGAGTGGTGCCCAATTGTGGGAGGTGCTCCTGGCTTCCGCCACAGTGGATCCGCAAATCTACGGGCAGAAAGCATTTGACTGCGCTGCGCTCTTCGAAGCACACGGTCTCGCCGTGACAAACTTGAGCATGACGGTCTCCGGCACGACTCAGAACACATGGGATTGGAGCAGTCCAGTCATTCCAAAGTTCCACTGGACGATCCCCAAAGGATACTCGGGCACTTGGTTTGACCTCTACGATGAATTCGGCATCAAGTTTTTCGCAAAGGACACATCCGGCAACTACGAAGAGATCTACGATTCCGGCCTGTCATCTGGCACCCACAAGGGCGATTTTTCCGTTCCGGGTACGTGGAGTCCTCCATGGTCGCCGATGTCGATATCCTGGCATGGAATGGTTGATTCGCAACTGCCCGGTTCCGGCACAAAAACGCTGTATTACCTCATCTACGCAGAATCGCATTGGGAATACACTACTTTCTGGAGTGATCTGCGAGAAATCCAGGTTTCCCGATGAACCAGACGTGGCGTGTCACTGCACGGCGCGAGGTTGCGTTCCAAGAAACGCACAAGCGATTTGGCCTTCTCTTGGCCTGGGCAGGCCTTGCCGCAGCGGTTGCTCTGATCGTTGGATGCTCAGTCCACCAAGCACCCATATTGCCGGAGAGTCGCGTGGTCCGAAATGAGGGGGCCGTGTCGAGTCTTGCCTTGTCGAGTGATGGAAAATACTTGGCTGCGGGCTTTCGGCCTGGCCTAGGTGCACAGGATGCTTGGTCTGGCAGCGTCGTGATCTGGCGCTGCGACACGTTTACCAGGGCCGCGGTGATCCCACAATCCCGTTGGGTCAACGATGTTGCTTTCAGCCAAGATACCCGATTATTGGCTGTCGCAGCAAGCACTTATTGCAGCCTCGAGACTCGCGGCAGTAGTACATCACCGTATCCAGGTTCCTCGGGAGACGTAACACTGTGGACGACCCGGGATTGGAGCCAACTCGCGTCATTGGAGCATCCGGATGGTGTATTTGCGTGCCGGTTCTCTCCAAATAACAGGGCATTGGCATCTTTGTCGGGCTATTCACCGCACCAACCGGGGAGCGTTATGGTATGGGATATCGACACTCGAGTACTGACCCATACATTTCCCGAACACTTCGGTGCTGTACGTAGTACGCTGGAACGCTGGGGAGGGTGTTCGCTGCAATTCTCACGTGACGGCAATTGCCTGGCTGTATCGGAATTTCGGTCCACGCGTGGGGATCTCATTCGATTCTGGGATCTCAAGACGAAAGAGATTCGCGGCGAATTGAGCCTTGAACAGGACGGAATAGCCGACTTCGCGTTGTCTCCTGACGGGCGCACGATAGCCCTTGCGACCGAATCGCGAGAGACGAAGCTATATGACTCCGCGACGGGCCATGTCAAGCAGAGGTTCAAGAGTATCGCGAATTCACGCACGAGCGTCGTTGCGTTCTCCCCGGATGGAATGGCCCTCGCGATTGCCGGCGCGGTATCCGGAGCGGAATCGCTCGAACCGTCTTCACCGGATCGGTGGTACGGGACCGTCGGACTATGGGATGTTGGCACTGGCCGCTGCCAGGCCAAGACCATCGTTCGTGAGAAACTAGGGGCGGTCCTCGCACTTACCTACGCGTTGGACGGCCGGACTATTATTACAGGAGACATGGGCGGCAGTGTCCGAATCTGGGACGTACCCCAACACCTCTGGCCGACAGAGTGAACGATCTATCCCGTGATGCGACGGGATAGAGTCTTTGTTCGGGACTTCTGCGCATGGTGCGCGCATCTTTGTGAAGGTTGGGTTGCGGGCTTGCCCCGCTTTGGGTATTGGAGCAACGATATCGGGAGGATCACGATCCCTTGACCTGAAGTCTTTCACGTGAAGGGAGATCATTGTATGCGTGGGCGCAGGGGAGTGATCGAAGATGAACGAGAAAGCCGACTGTGTCCCCTCGTGTGACGATCGCGGTGCGGACGAGGCGAGTTCGCCCAGTACATCAGGGCGTCGCAACTCGTGCGCCTGGGGCTGCGCAGTCATTCTGGCAGTGGCTTTCCTTGCGATAGCCGGTGCGGGAGTTTGGATCTGGCGATTGAATCGCAATCCCAACCCTTTTCCGTGGCGTCCAGAGCGCGAATGGATGCTGTCGGCGAAGCCGTTAGCCGTCGATTTTGTGGAAAGCGATGGCAGCTTACTGGTGCTTTGTGGCAATGGCACGTCCGAGCACGAAGCGGCGAGCATCGTTAGATGCGACGCTGCCAGCAACGAGATACTGTCTACGGTCCCATTGTCGTTCCCTGCGTCCACAATTGCCGTGTATCCGAATCACAAAGCTATACTTGTCGCCGGAATTATTCCTAGCAAGGATGATCCGTACATTAGCATTCGTCGCAACGATGGCATGCCTGTTGCGCCGCATTCAATAATTCCGGGGACACAATACCTAACTATTGACAGATCGAAGGCGAAGCTGGGTAACTTTCCGGGCATGGCAAGATTGGCGAGGCTGGTTGTTCCTGGAATGCCGCATCACATTACGCAGCGTGGCAACCGCCGACAACCGACGTTCTTCTGCGACGACGACTATGCGGCCTACCTGGATCTGATGGCCACGTGGTGCGGGGAGCAAGGGGTGGAAATCCGGGCCTATTGCCTCATGCCGAACCACGCACACCTGATCGCGGTGCCGCAAACCGAGGACGGCTTGCGGCGCGCCCTCGGCGAAGCGCATCGGCGCCTGCACGCGGCGTGTCAACTTCCGCGAGAAGTGGCGGGGCTATCTCTGGCAAGGGCGGTTCGCTTCGTTCGTCATCGACGAGCCGTACCTGTTGGCAGCGGCGCGTTACGTGGAATTGAATCCCGTGCGGGCGAAGCTTGTGGAGCGTCCGCACCAGTGGCCGTGGAGCAGCGCCAAGACGCACCTGAAAGGGCGCGACGACGGCTTGGTCACGGTCGCGCCTCTTCTGGCGATGGTGGGGGATTGGAAAGCCTTCCTGAGAAGCGCGATCGCGGAAGAAGAGCTTCGTGACCTGCGTGCCCACGGGCGTACCGGCCGGCCTCTGGGCAGTTCGGCATTCCTGGATCGGTTGGAGAGTCTTGTTGGTCGTGTCCTGAAACCGCAGAAACCCGGTCCAAAGCCCAAACCGCGCAGGGCGCGAACAAGAAGAAGCACGAATTAGGTACTGTGTCCCCGGAATTCGGTGTTGGTGCATAATGAGTACGGCCCTGTTGGGCCCTTCACACCGTCCGGGGCGCCCATAACTGGTAATTCTACCTCCGTGCTACAGACCATTTGGGATTTCCTCACAGCCTATGGGCAAACGGCAGCCAGTGGGGAACAGGCGGTATTGCGGGTCATGCATGAGGGTGGGGAACCGGTACGACGACGGGATGGTCGTGGTGAAGATGCGGAGTTCCTTGCCGTCCCGCGTTCTCCAGGCGACCTCTTCGCGCCAGTCGCCAAACAGATCTGCACTCAGGGCGGGCGTCGATTTCGATCCGTTGTTTGCCACGCAGCCAGATGCCGTCATTGCACATTCACTTCGGTTGTGCGGCCGGCAACGGACAGGCGATGCGTTCCCCGCTCGTGCAGGGCCAGCGTGAAGGTGAGTTCGTCGCGGCGGCTGCCGCGAGCCCAGGACCATTGAGTCTCGGCGGGCCGGCCGTCGACGAGCAACGCCACGCGGCTGCCGTCGAGGAAAGTACCGGCAATGCCGGCGGCAACGGAGAACGGCTCACCGGCATGCACCGAGGGCTTCGACGGTTTCAACTCGACGCAACGGTAGTCGGTCTGGACGTTCCACCCGCCGACCTCAATCGCGGGCTTGCCACTGCCAAGATCGCGGCCGGCGACGCGAGCCGTGAACTCCCGGGTTTCGCCGGGAGCGAGGCTGAAGTAGTTGTCGCTCCAGATAACCGGCAGAATCTCCTCGCCCCCATCGCCTTGGGTCAAAGCGAGCTGAATGAAGAAGGCAATCTGCTGCGTCGGGTTCGTCACGTTCACACGAGCAACCTTCTCGTCGCCCTGATCCTCGACGCTTGTTGTGGTGGAGAGTCTCACCAGGGGCAACTTCTGGAGTGGCTTGTAGTCGGTCGTGTCCCGGCCGGGCAGCCAGTAGAAGCTGTCGGAAACCGGGCGGCCCGCGGCGTCCTTCATCTGCAGCTTTACGAAGACGAACGGCGCCAGGTCGGTCAGGCCGGGAATGGCGAACGCTTCCCGGTAAGCGTTGGCCGGCGCGTCGAGCCTGACGCTGCGCTGCCAGAGCTGCTTCGCCTCCAGGTCGAAGACGGTTGCGGTCACTTCCAGATCGGGCTGCGGCCGTGGGCGGCAGTTGATGACGCTGACGGCATGGTCCAGCAGGTCCATCTGCACGTGCAACGGCTCGCAAGCGCGTTTGATGAAGAAGTGGCTGACCACCGGCTTGTGGAAGTAGTCGAAGTTCTGCCATTGCACGTCGGGGAAACAAGAGTTGATCTTCCACTCGGTGAACCCGCTGGTGATCTCCCACATGCGGTGGTTGACCGCTTCGTAGAACGCGCGATGCTGGTCGGCGGTGACCAGATGCGCTTTCCAGCAATAGTCGGCGACCGAGTGGGGCTCGCCGTGGAGCCGGCGGATCGCCTCGTCGTAGGGCTTGTAGTAACGGTTGGCGCCGTGGTGTGCCCAGGCCGGCGTCAGCGGGAACGGTGCACCGCCGGTGTCGCGAGTACCCAGATCGGGCAGAAACCGGGCAAGGCTGCTGACGGGCGGGAGGGACGCCGAGCCGCTTTCGATCTTGAACATCCAGCTCCGGTCTTCGCGGACCCAGCGATAGTACGTCGCCGGTTCCTGCCACTGATACGACTTGGGCTTCCAGTCGTTCATGCCCGTGGGCAGGTCGTCGCGGAGGAACGCATACTTCTCGGCCTCGGCGGTCGCCACGCCGTCGACATAGTCGGGAAAGTAACCCGACGGGATCCAGAATCGCGTGCCATCGAGGCTGCCGACGTGCTTTCGCCACATCGCATAGGCGTCCGGCCAGGGCCAGCCTTCGTCCATGAACAGGTACATCACCAGACTCGGGTGATTGCGGTAACGCTTGATCAAGTCCACCGTGCAACGTTCCAGCAGGCCGAAATCCTCCGGCCGGCCAGGCTGCGTCACCCAACTGCACGCGTAGAAGCAGTTGCCGAACAGCACGCCGTAGCGATCGCAGGCCTCCAGAAACACGTCGGGCGGATTGGGGATGTCTTCGAAGTAGATGAGGTTCATGTTGGCGTCGGCGAAGTAGCGGATCTCGTTGTCGATCCGCCGCGTGTCCCATTCGAGCATCAATTCGGGCTGGATGTAGCCGCCCCGGCAGAAGATCTTGCGCCCGTTGACCATGATCCGGCGGCCGTGCCAGCCGTCCAGTTCGTGCATCTCGCTGGTGATCTGTCGGACGCCGAACTTCACGCTCTGCTCGGTACCCAGGAGTTCGAGATTCAGTTCGTAGAGGTGCTGTTCGCCATGGTTCACCGGCCACCAGAGCCGCGGCGCCTCGATGACCGGTTTCGGCTCCACGCGGACGGGCTTCGACTCGTAGGCGGCGAGGACCACCGGCTGTTGGAAGGCGACGTTCGTGCCGGCAATTCGCCCGTGCAACGTGCCGCGGACCGGCGTCGCAGTGACGTTGGCCAGTTCCACCGACACATCGAGCGTGGCCCGGCTCGTGTCGGGAAGCGGCAGTTCCGTGACGACGAAGGGGTGACGAATATCGACCGGACCGGTCCACTCGAGGAAGACCTGCTGGCAGATGCCCATGTTTCGGTCGGGCACGGTCATCATGCAGTCGTAGCCGACGGTCTCGATCATGGTGACGTCGCGTTCGATCTCCTTGTGCTCGCCGCGCGAGGGCCCGAAGACCTCCAGTTGGGCGTCCGGCTCGCCCGGATGATCGACGGGGTGAATCCGCACCGCCAGGGCATTGCGGCCGGGCCTCGCCTCCGCCGTGACGTCGAAGCGGAACCGCCGGAACATGCCGGCCATCGTGTCCTTGTCGGCGATCTGGAGCCCGTTGAGCCACACGTCGGCCCGGTAGTTGATGCAGTTGAAGTTCAGCCACAAATGCCTTCCCGGTTCAACCGGCGGGAGCGTGAACTCGGTGCGATACCAATAGGGACTGCGCCAGGGGTTCTGCTGATCGGGCAGGTGGCTGAACTTCGCCAGATCGTGTTTGCGATTGAACTCGTCGGACGAGTCGGGGATGCGGAACGCGTCCAACCCGAAGCGAGGATCGGGATAGACCTCGTTCCTGACCAGCGCGCTGAGCACGGTGGACGGCACCTTGGTCGAATGCCAGCCGTCCGTCCGGTAATCCGGCAAGGAAATGGCTTCGGCTTCGTCCTTCACCAGTACGGACGACTGGAGTTGCCAGCCGTCGGCAAGCGTCAGGCGGTTTGGAGACCGTTCTGCCTGTTCGCCAGAGTGCGTTGCGGTAACTGCCGCGCAGAGCAGGTAGAGGGTAAGGAATGGGCTCTGTTGCACGGCGGTTTTCTTGGATGGCGGGAACATGCTTGTCCTTTCCGTGTTGGGACGGATTGATTCTACCGGCCTGGATATCCGGACCACGAGAGCACGTTGCTGTTTGCCTGTTGTCGCCCAAGTCCACACGCTCCCCGCCGCCTCAGGGGGTCGTGGTTCTCCGCGTTACACCAGCACGAAGTACCCGATGAGCGTCAACCCGCTGATCAAGCTCGCACCAATACCGATGATTGCCGGGCGAGTGGGTTGGCATGGGCAGCGTCCAGCAGCGGCCGGGTGTATCGTCAAAAGCGCCTTCTTCAGTGTCCGGAGTCACGATCGACGCTCGATGGCATCGCCATCTCTGTTCGCCCCGTACGAATCAACTCTGCCGATCCGCTCTCGCGAAAGGCGCCCCTGCCGTTCTGTCTCGCGGTTTCACTTCCGACGGACTTGGGGAGCGGCGAATCTCTATTCCATTGGGACCGATGACCGATTCGCCAAGACCGCGTTGCACGGTGGGAGGATAGATGGGCATGGGAATCTGCACCGAGCGGAGCCATTTGGCCGCCGCTTGCCAACGCTTGAGGTTCACGTAGGTCACCACGTCCAGATTCTTGGGGCAGTCCCTGAAATCGGGCAGCTTCTCAAAGTCGTCGGGCGCATCGGCCTCCCAAACAGTATTCCCCTTCGAGTCGAGTAGCGCTGCGTACGGCTCGAGCTTGGTGATCGAGAACTTCAAAGTGCGAGGAGGCCGATAGCCCTCACCGATCGCCATTGCCCCCTCGACTTCCTCCGATCGGATTCCGACAGTCAGCCGAACACTTCCTGTTGCCGTCACGTGCACTTGCCTCTTCTGCAACTGTTGCGAGAAGAGCGTGTGGATGCTCTCGTTCAGGTCCTCCAGTTCGGGCCATCCCTCGGGCAGATTTTGCGGCGGATCTTCGATCAGCGTCTGAAGGGCAACGCTTGCGCCGGCACCGAGCAAGGGTTCAGGCTGGCTGACTTTGGCGAGGACCGATTTCACCTGCTCGTCGGGCAGCTCCAGGGCGGCCAATGCGGTCTTCCCACTGGAAGTCGCCCCATGCAGACACCAGAATCGTCGATCGGGTGAACTCCAGAGCGCGTCGTCTTCATTCAGGCGATAGTTCCACACGACACGGCCCTGCTCGGCGTCGATCATCGGGCTGAGCCCGTCGCTTTGCAGACCTTTCTGCAGGAGCACATGCCCCGGCCCGCACCATGTCAGCCTGGACACGTCAAACGGAAATGTGAGCTCATGGAGTCGCTTGCCGTCGCGCATGTTCCAGAAAGCGACGGTACATCCTTCGACGCGGGAAAACAGAACAACCAAGCGATCCTGGTCGAGTGAAAACAACCCGCGGGGGTTCAACAGGGCTTCTCGCGGATTTGCCAGAACATTTCCCCCCGCCGCGGTCTCGAGGGCGGTGACCATTTCGCCACTCAGCGCATCGAGCAAATAGGGCCTGGTCAATCGAAACAGGAGCAGCATCTTTCGGTCGCGGCTGAGACCAGCGAATGTGGCTGTGGCCGAATAGCAGCGGTAGACAGCCCGGCAGGCGGGCAACTCCCACGTCATGAGTTGACCGGCTTCCGATATGGTTACGATGTGCGTCTCATCGATGAATCGGGCGTGCGAAATCCGGCGATTACGGTCCTTCCAGTCCTGATATGGGCGAAAAGCAATGACGGGCGTACCTGTGGACAGATCCCAGATATCCAGACGATCCCGATCCACTGCAATGCGGAACAACCCCAGGTTGCCCTGAGGACTGAGGTCCATCAACTCCGTCTGGAAAGGGATTTCGAACCGTGCTACAGGCTGACCCGAACGAAGGTCGATCAGGCGGCAAGCCTCCGGCAAACGGTAGCGATCCGCGGCCGAGCCGGTCTGGGGCAGTTCACAAACGGCAACACGAGCAGCACTGGGATCGGAGAAGAACGTCCATTGCTGACTGAGCGTTCCCGGACCCAGGTCGAGACGCTCTCGCGAAGCGAGATCAGACGGTACGGCCACGGGAACCGGTTCATAGTCGCCGGTTGTGCTCGTGAGGTGGACCTCTCTGGCACTCTGCGAGTCGACCCGGCTGATGGGCGGCTTTCCGGCATCGGTGGCGTTTCCCCCCGCGGCTATTGTCGCTCGTGCCGCGGCGATAGTGCCGGCCGGCAGGGGAACCAGCGACACTGTTGTATTCTCGTCCCCACCGCGGAAGACCAGCATGTGGCCTTGATCAACAACACTTCGCGGCAGCAACCTGCTGCCCACGGCCGGAGCCTCGTCGCGCCAGACGACCTGTCCTGACTCGCGATCCATGATCGCTGCGCCGTAGAACAGCCATCCACTGCCGTCGGTGAGCCATTGTAGCGCCCGGCCCTTGTACGTGGGTGCCTCAACACGTGGGTTCTCTTCGAAATGATGAGCCACGACCTGCTTGCCGCTCGTCAAGTCCCAGACCAACATGACCTGTTTTCGGAAAGACGAATACCATGCTGCGAGTTCGCGGCCGTCCGACGAGAAGGCGAGGGATGTCGGCTCTCGAAGATCTTCGTCGGTCTTGAGCCACGCTGCTCGGAGTCCGTTGCGGGTGTCATAGATCCCCAGCCGCCTGGCCTCTCCACAGTAGGCTGCCAAGTACCTGCCGCCCGGACTTACCGCTCGAGCTCCGTTGCTGGATAGGGGCTGCACTTGAACACCGGCAAGCTTCTTGCCCGTATGTATGTCGTGGACCGCGAAGTCGTGCTTCCCGGATTCGCCGAAGATGATTCGGTCGTTTCCGGCAAAATCGAGAAACTCGGTGCGGGAAGAACTGTTCTCCAAATCAATACGCTGGACGCCCTCGCCTGGCACGAACGACCAGATATGGACCTTCTCGCTCTGACACACCGCGAGGTGCTGACCGTCCGGGCTCAGTGCAACCCGGCTGAGTTGGCCAACCAGTTCACGGATCTCGCCGACCACCGTCCCGCTGCGCAGGTCCCAAAGCTGGCGAGGGTCCTTCTGCATGTTGCCGGCCAGCACCACAAAAGGACTTGGGGTTGTCGGGTAGACCACGAGCGGAGTCGGCGATTCGATAGCGATTTCAAACTTCGCGTCCGGTGCCAGTTCGAGTGGTGGCTCGCCCGGATCCGCGACGACCTGCCATTTCGATGATGTCGGATCCGCCAGCGGCGGTCCACCCGGGGCGATCACGAAATCCGGAGGGTCTGAAGCCGGCCGATCGGCGTCGATTGCACTCGTCGAGGGTGTCGCCATGCCCGCAACCTGAATCGCGTCGTAAACGTACTTGACGTCGGCGTAGCTCAGGCGTTCCAGGGGAACACGGACTACCGAGCCGTCTTCGCGGCGCAAGACCGCGACGCCGTTCTCAGCGGTCAACAACTCCGCCTCCACCGTGTGCTTTCCGTCGCGTGTGTCCCATTCCCGTGCTTCCGAGGCGGCCAACACAAAGGAAAGACAAAGGACGAACGTCAATCGGACTGGCATCGGCATGATGTGATTCTCCCGCGAAAGCGGAGTTGTCTGGCCCAAGCTAGCTTTGTCTTCTTGCCGTGCGAGCAGGCACGCACGCCGTTCGGTTTGGAGGTTTCGCCGGCTTGGGTTCCGGTGCCCGGCGTATCTGATTGCCGTCGGGCGTCAACACAGAGTCACCGAACCCTCCCTGGTCCTTAGGGTGGAACAGAACGGGCGGCAGGTCGACGGAGCGGAGCCAATGCAACGCAGCCTCCCAGCGTTTGAGTTTCACGTAGGTGGCCATTTCCATTCCCTCGGGACGCGCTTCGAGCTTCAGGGAGTCGTCAATTTCAATCGGATGACTCTTCTCCCAAACCGGCTTCCCGTCGGAATCGAGCAAGGTCACGAAGGGTATCAACTGGGTAGCCGAGAGAACGATCGTGCCCTGCCCCAGAGGGCCGCGAATCGTCACTTCTTGAGATTCGCTGTCTTCCTTGACTCCTGCAATCAGTTGTATGGGGTTTCTCACGACGACATTGACCTGCCGTTGCTGCATCTGCTCAGAGAAATGCTGATAGAGCTGCTCCTCCATCTTCTCCAGGTCGGACCACCCCTGTGGCAGCGCCTGCGGCGCATTCTCGACGGCAATCTTCACGGCAAGGCTCGAGCCCGGCCCCAGTAACATCGGCGGCAGTTCCTGTTGAGCAAGGTATTCTCCGGCCTTTTGATCGGGCAATTCGGCGGCCACCAGTTGCGTGGTTCCGTCGGAGACCGACCGGTGCATATACCAAAAACGGGTGTCGGGGGATGTCCACAGGCCGACGCTCGAGCCGACGGTGTACCTCCAGACGACAATCCCGCGATTGACGTCGAACAACGATTCATGACCGATGATATGGAGTCTCTGCCGGAGAAGGATATGGTCTTGCCCGCACCAGACGAGCCCCAGGGTCATCTTCGATAACGGCGGTTGCTGGAGGCAACTGCCGTCGGTCAAGTCCCAGATGGCCAGGACGAGTCCCTCCTCTTGGGAGAACAGGGCGGCAAGCCGCTTGTCGTCGCTGGAGAAGCTCGTCCGCAGGAGATTCGCCGGCCCCTCGCCTCGCAGCGGTTCCAGGTTGCCCACCGGTTCTCCGGTCAGACCATCGACAAGGAACGGTGCCCTGCCTGAACTCAGGACCAAGGTCCTGTGGTCCCGTGACCGGCCGGCGACCTGTCCCGTCTTCTCCTCGTAGGAATAGAGGGCGCGACACGACGGCAACTCCCAGCCGACGAGCCGGTTCCGGGATACTGTGACTACGTGGTTCTCATCCACGAAGCAAGCCGCTTCCACCCGGGTATCGATCGAGTTCTTTGCCGGCGAGGGCCGAAAACCGACAACATGCCTGCCCGACTCCAATTCCCACACGTCCAGGCGATCCCAAGTGTCCTTGATACGAAACAGTCCCAGCGTGCCGTCCGGACTCAGGTCAACCAGTTCTGTTGGAAAGGGAACGGTGAACTCGGCCGCCTGGGTTGCGGAACCGAGGCCCATCACCCGGTAGGCATAAGGCAAGTTCCCCCAGGCAGGGCCGGGGCTCTTGCGAGTCAGGCCCACAGCAACACGCGCCGCATCGGCGCGGGAAAAGTACCCGTGGGTCTCGCGGAATCTCCCTTCGCCAAGTGGAATGCAATTGCGCGAGGCTGCCTCCGGCGGCAACGTTGGTGCGGCTGGCTCGAACTTCCAGGGAACGCTGAAGGGGTCTCGGCGGACGATGCCTTGCGTATCGATTTCCACAACGGGAGGCAAGCCGACTTCGTCCAGAGGTCTTCCAGCCGCCACGGCGGCTTGAGAGGCCGCGATTTCCTCCTTGGGGATCGGAATCGTGCAGATCCTGCGATCGGGTTCCGTATAGAGATAAGTCAGCATACGGTCGGAATCGATAATCCAGCGTGGTGGGATGACGCCTTGTTGGAGCGCTTTCTCATCCTTCCAGACGAGTTTGCCCGACGCCCGGTCGATCACACCCACTCCGTGGAACAGCCAGCCGCTGCGATCGGCAAACCAGTCCAACCGGCGGCCCGTATAGTAGACGTTGTTCAACTGCTTGTGCGGGTCGGCGTCGAAGCGATGGGTGAGTACGCACTCTCCCGTCGCCATGTCCCAGACGTACAAAGCCGGTTTCGACAAACCGAGCCAAGCGGCCAGCTCCTTGCCGTCCGGCGAAAAGACGAGGCAGTGGGGATATTCACCTGCGACGCCGTCCGCGTCGATTTCCGCCACCTGCTTGCCGTCGCTCGTATCGTGGAAAGTGAGGGCCGGAGCTTGCTTGGCATGCACGACCATATACTTGCCGCCGGGACTGATCGCGCACGCCCTTGCCTCGGAGAGCCCCTCCGGCTCGATCTTTCCGCAAAGATCTCCCGTTTCGACATGGTAGATCGAGTAGCAATCGGCACGCGAATCTCTCCGAATGATTCGCCCTGACGCGGCGAAATCCATGAATACCGCAGTGCCGGACCCTTCCGGCAAGGAAATGGTTCGAAGCACCTTGCCCGTCGCGAACGACCAGATCGTCACCTGCCCGAGCTTTGGGTGACTGTCGAGAGCCAGATACTCGCCGTTGTTGCTCAACGCATGCTTGCCCGACGACCCGCGGTAGTCGGCTGCTATCTCTGCGGTCACCTCCATGGTACGCAAGTCCCAGCGTTGAAACGGTCCGCGCCTCAAGGACTCTCTGACGGCAACGAACGGGCTCGTCCCCGTTGGAAACAGAACGAAGCGAACGGATGGGTCCTCGAACGACAGATTCACGATCATGTCGGGCTTCAAGAAATACTCGGCTGGAGCGGGATCCGGGGCGAGCTGCCATTCGGTCGGGTTTTCTGCCTTAGACTGGCTCGAAGAGGTCTTGACTTCCGGCTTCATCTCCTGCGGTGGCTCGCTTTCGGCGGCCATTGCCTTCTCGTCCGGTGACGTTTCGACGGGTGGCTTCGTCTCAGGTGGCGATTCGGCCGCGGCGGCCTTTGCCTGCTCGATCGCCTCTCGGGCAAACACCAGGTCACCGAGGCTCAGCCGATCGAGCGGCACTCGAATTACGGAACCGTCGTCACGCCGCAACACAACCTGGCCCTCCTCCACTTTGACCAACTCGGCCTCCACCGTGTATCGGCCGTCGCGCGATGTCCACTCGCGCGAATAGGATACGGCTCCTATGAGTGCGAAGCCGATTGTGGTCAGTGCCAATAGCAGCAGGCGCGTGTCCATGGATGGTTCACTCGTTTCCATTGGGTCACCTGCCCTTTTTCCCGATAGTCGCCGTACCGAACCCTCGATGGGCATTGGGATGGTAGACCGGGCAGGGCACGTCGACCGATTGGAGCCAGCGAAGAGCGGCCTCCCATCGACGGAGCTTCAGATAGGTCACCGCGTCGATGTTTGGGGGACGGTCCTCCAAATTCAATTTCTTGTTGTCGATCTTTCCGCGCCGCTCCCAAATACGCTTGCCTTTGCCGTCCAGGATCTGAACGTACGGTGTCAAGTGCAGGGACGAAAGCAAGAGCGTGGCACTCCGCCCCGAATAAGGATTCCGGATCGTCGCCTCTTCCTCGCTGCCTTCATGCTCAATCCCCACCACCAGGCGAACGTCGCTGGCAGGATCGACATTCACCTGCTTTTCCTTCAGGTGTTGAGAGAAACGGTCCCGCAATGTTTCATCGAGATTCTCCAGCTCCGGCCATCCCGGTGGGATGGCCTCCGGAGATTTTTCGATCAGCGTCCGCAGGGCGACGTTCTTGCCCGCGCTGAAAAGGGGTTCTGGAATATCGGCCTTGGCCAGGATCGACGACGTGCGATCGTCGGGCCATCGGAGCGCTCCAAACTCGGGCGAAGTCTTTGCGGTTGTCTTTCGGAGGCACCAAAGTTGCCCGTCCGGTGTCTGCCATAGGTTTTCGCCGCCCTCCACCCGGAGTCCCCACACAACGAGCCCCCGGTTGACGTCGACGATGGGATAGAAATCCTCCTTTAGGTCATAGCTTCTCAGCAGCAAATGGTTGTACCCGCACCAAACGAGTTGGTAACAGGTGTAGGGCAGTTCGAACTGCGCGAGCTTGGTGCCTTCCGCCAGGTCCCACACGATCAGCAACGTGCCGTCCTCAGGACAGGTATCCAGAATCGCCAGACGACGCCCGTCGGGGGAAATCCCGGCACTGGTGACGCCGAGATTCTCGTAGCCTCTGACGCCGGGCAGTGTGCCAACCGGTTCGCCGCTCACCGCATCAACCAGATACGGCTTTCCCAGGGCCACGACGACCAAGGTCTTCCGGTCAGGCGTCAGACTGACTTCCTCACTTCCCAGCCTGAGACCTGCTTGCTCCGGCCTCGGATAAGAATAGGTGGCCCGGCAACCGGACAGTTCCCATCCGACGATATTTCCCCGCATCGACCTGGTTACCAGGTGGTCCTGATCGGCAAATCGGGCCCACTTAACCTGGCGATCGTAGGTTTCTTTCCCTTCAAAGGGACGAAAACCAAGAACGTGTTCTCCCGCTTCCAAGTCCCAAATATCTAGACGTTCCTTCTTCGGCAGGTGCCAGAACACGCCGAACTTCCCGTCAGGACTCAAATCGATCAGAGCCGCCGGAAACGATGGTTTGAATTCTGCCACCTTGTTCCCCGTGCGGAGATCGTGCAATTGGCAGGCTTCGGTCAAGAAATCGGTCGCTTTCTTGGACGCTTCCGGCTCCTCTTCCAACCGGGCAACCGCCACGCGCGCCGCCTTAGCGTCAGAAAAGAAGAAGCCGTCGTTGGCGAAGAAGCCCTCGCCGAGTGTGAAGGGCTTGCCGATTGCACCCACGTCGGGGATAGCATTTGTGTGCGACACGTACTTCCAGTCCGCATCGGTGAACGTTCTCGCGACCATGCTCTCCCTGTCAGCCTCAACCACCGGCGGTGGATCGGCATCGGCTGGGTTCTTGCGGGCGGCAAGGGTCTGGCGTGCCGCCGTCATTTCCTCTATCGGGAGAGGTTCCAGCCGCAGCACGTGGGCCTTTCTTTCCGTGCGGCAAACCAGCAACCGATCTCCATCCACCACGCGACGGGGCAACAGATCGAGAGACTCCTGGATGGCCTCCTCGTCGCGCCAGATGACGTCGCCCAACTGGCGATCGACAATGGCTGAGCCATAGATCAGCCATCCGCTGCCGCTTGGCATCCATTCGAGCTTGCGGCCCCTGTAACCACTCCGATAGAGATCATCGCTCATGTCTTTTCTTCGGCGGTGTTGCGTGACCAGGTTGCCGGAGGTCATGTCCCAGACGGACAAGACCGTTTCCCCGCCGATGTCGGACCAGGAGGCCAATTCCTTTCCGTCACCGGAGAAGACGAAGCACTCGGGGTTGAGCGAATCGGTGTCTCCAATCCAACCGGCGCACACGCCGTTGCGCGTATCGTAGAGGCCGTACTTCTCAGTATCCTCGGGACGCGCCACCAGGTAGGTGCCGCCGGGGCTGATCGCGGACCTAGACAGCGTAGAGATCCTACTTTCGATTCGTCCATACTTCTGGCCCGTCGATACGTCAAACAGCCAGTAATCCCCTGACAAGCTCCCAAGGACAAGACGTTTCGGGCCGGCGAAATCGAGAAACGTCCCGGTAAGTTGCTCGGGCAGCTTGATCTCGTGGAGAAGCTTGCCGGCCGAAAAGGACCAAATCTGCAGAAAATGGTCAGTGTCGACGCCGTGCTGAGCGAGATACCTCCCGTCAGGACTCACGGCAATATCCTTGTTTCGAAATCCCTGAATCTCGCCCTCGATGCTGCCGGCTTTCTCGCCCGTGCGAAGGTCCCAGACTCCTCGTTCGCCGTCGAACTGCTCAACCCCCAGCACGACGAACGGGCTGGGAGCCGTTGGGATGAGAAAAAATGGACCAGATATGTCCCGCGAGATCCGAATCTCCACGGTCGCGTCCGGCTTCAAATCGAAACCCGGTTTCGCCGGATCGGGGACGGCTTGCCAACCGGCCACGCCTTCCCGAGCCAGTGGAGGCGCACCGGGTTCAACCTCCACTTGCACCTGGCCGGCTTGCGGAGCCGATCCCGGCTCCATCTTCTCTTGGGCCTCGGGGACCTTCACTGCCGTGTCGTCGTCAGAGGCAGGCTTTTCCTCAGCGGCCACTTTCGAGGTCGCGGCCTCCGAGTCCGGACGGGGAACCAGGCGAAGCACCAGCCCGTTTCCTTCTTCCATTTGGATCCTTAACATCCGCTCCGCGTCCACAAAACGCTGCGGCAATACCTTGTCATAGTTCTTGAGTTGCTCGGCGTCGCGCCAGACGATCTTGCCCGATCCGCGATCGATCATTGCAAGACCGTTCAGCAGCCAGCCTTGGCCTCCAGGAATCCACTCCAACGGGGCTCCGCTGTAACGCTTCATCCAGAGATCGTCTCCCAGTTCTGGCTTGAACTCGTGGGAAGCAATCAGCTTGCCGCTGGTCATGTCCCATACCAGTAGTCGCCGAACGATACCGCGGGCAAACCACGACGCGAGTTCCTTGCCGTCCGATGAAAAAGCGAGGCATTCGACGCGTGAGGGTACCTTGTCGTCCACGTCGATCCGGCCGGCGCAGGCCCCGTTGCGAGTGTCGTAGAGCGCCAACTGCCTTCTCTGCGAGGAAAACGCCGCCAGATAGCTGCCGCCCGGGCTGAGTGTGCACTTCCTCTCGCTGTATCCCGATCCGAAATCGATCTTGCCGCTCAAATCGCCGGAGGGAAGATCGAAGATCAGATAGTCCACCTCGGAGGAGTCTCCCACAATGATTCGCTTCGAACCAACAAAGGCGCGGAAGTCGATGTGTGAGTGACTCTCAGGAACCTCGATCGTTCGAACGACGTTTCCGTCGGCAATCGACCAGATCTGTATCGTGCCCCGCGAAGCGAGGCTCTCACTGGCCAGATAAACCCCGTCCGAACTCAATGCCATCTGCTCTGCACGGCTGAACTGCCCCACGAGAGTCCTGATCACCGCTCCCTTGCGCAAGTCCCAGATTTCGAGTCGACGTTCGGCCTCGTCCTTGGCCAAGGCAACAAACGGACTGGGCCCGGCAGGGTACAACACGATGGGAGGCAAAACCCCGCCCCCGATGCGAATCTCCAGAGAAGCGTCTGGTTTCAGATCATAGGTCGCGGACGTCGGATCGGGTACGACTTGCCATCGTGCAAGCTTCGGATCTGCCAAGGGGGGGGTCTGTTGCCGTGTGGCATCTGCGAGCGAATTCCGGGCGGAGGTCTCGCCCGGCGACCGAGCCGGTTCGCCCCCTACTGTCGCTTCGACGGCCCTGGTAACCTGCTGAAGATACTCAATATCCGCGGGACTGAGCCGATCCAACGCCACACGGATCACGACATCGTCTTCCCGCTTCAGAACGGCCAGGCCAGCCTCAACCGTCAGGAGCTTGGCTTCGACTCGCGACTTGCCGTCGCTCGACGTCCATTCCCTCGCGTTGGATAACCCCACATATTGGACAAGACAGGCAAGAAATCCCACTCGAATCAACTTGCCCATGATCTTCTACCACCGGTCAAGGTCCTGTGAGAAGGAAGCACTGTTCTCCAACAGTTTGCGCGGACCGGCACATGCTGTCAATCGGGCAGCACAATACTGAACGGTAGGAATGGCACGAGCCGTCTCAATAATCCGCGCCCCGCTCCGACGCCAACGTCGGCACCGTCTCTCCCACCCCAAGACCTGCCTGCCGCAGGAATGCAGCCAGGAGTTCGTAGCCGTTTTCGGTCAGAATGGATTCCGGATGGAATTGCAGGCCCTCGACGGGCCGTTCCTTGTGCCTTAGCCCCATGATCGTGCCGTCATCCGTTCGGGCGGAAACCTCCAGGCACGGTGAAAGCGTGGATTCGTCGACGACCAGGGAGTGGTAGCGGCAACCGATGATCGGATTGGGCAGGCCGGTGAACAGACCCCGGCCGTCATGGAAGATGGGCGACGTGCGCCCATGGACGGGCTGGGCCGCCCGCACGATTCGGCAGCCGAGGGCTTCGGCGATTACCTGGTGACCCAGGCAGATGCCGAGCATGGGGATCGTCTCGTGAAGCTCGCGCACGACGTCCAGGGAACAGCCTGCCTCGCGGGGCGTGCACGGCCCGGGCGAGAGAAGGATCGCCTCCGGCGCGAGCCTGCGGATCCGCTGGGGATCCGTCTCCGTATTTCGGACGACGAGCGGTTCGTGCCCGAGCCGTTCGAGGTAGCGAGCGAGGTTGAAGACGAAGCTGTCGTAGTTGTCGATGAGGAGGATCACGGTGGAGCTTTGAGCGATGAGCTTTGGGCCGGAGGAACCGTTTTTCCCATTCAGGACCGTCGAATCAATAACTGTCGTATTGTCGAGTTTCGCTCCGCGAAAGCATCGCCACTTCCGCGGAGCGAAAGGCGACGACGTGCCTGGTCGCGGAGCCACGTGTCAAGTCATCCAGGGGAACAATTTCGCTTTCAGTGAATCCGTCAGAGTTCCCCCGTGCTCGCTGATCTCGAACATCTCAACCAGCTCGATCGTATCGGTTCGGTCAATGCTGTAGATGCGTCGCAGGGCCTCGCGGCAGCGATCAGCACGGGGACGGATGATCCCCGTGTACCACTCCTTGAGCCAGGCGAGACGCTCCGCCTCTCCTGCAGGAACGTCGGCCGTGGTGCCGTCCAGGAACGGCAGCCACTCGAAGACCTGGGAGGCGTGCTGGGCGAGCATCCGGACGATCGTGTCGATCCGGCTGCCGATATCCAAGACCACGTGGGGGTCCAGAGGGCTAGGCTTGGTGAACATGTCGGCCATATAAGCGACGACCGGATCGCGGTCCAAGGCCGGCACCTCCGGCACCACGAGGGGCACGCGGACCAGGAACGAGGCGTCCTGCACGGCCTGGCCCACGGCGCGATGGTCGGGGTGATAATCGTTGGTGCGGTGGGTCAGCACGAGATCGGGCCTGAAACGGCGAATCTCGGCAATCACGCGATGCCGCAGATCGAGCGTGGCCTGCAACTCGCCGTCGGGAAACTCCCAGGTCTCTCCGACGGCTCCGATCACGGCCGCGGACGAAGCCGCTTCTTTCTTGCGCACACGGGCTAGTTCTTCACGCCCCAGTAGGTGATGTCCTGCCGAGCCGTCGGTCGCGGAAACCATCCTGACCTCGTGGCCCAACTCGCGGTAGAGCGAAGCCAGGCCTCCGGCGTGGAATTCGGAATCGTCGGGATGAGCACCAAGAATGAGCAGACGAAGGGGAGCGTCGGACACGGGATCTCCTGGGAATGAGGAAGAGAAAGGGGTCAGGACTCATTTGCCGGAACGGCCCGGAGGGTGCTTTGCACAAATGAGTCCTGACCCCTTTTTCGTGGATTAGTCAGTGATTGTAAATACGTCGTCAGGCGTGAGCGACAAGACGTTCGGAATCTGTTTGCCGAGCTGGATCGACCAGTCCTCGAGCACACCTTGATCGGCTCGTTCGATTCGCAACGACCACGTCTTGCCGCCGTGAGACGCCACGGGGGCACTCAGTTGTGCGCTGGAGGTGTCGAGCGACGTCTGCATCGTGGCAGCGACCTCCCCCTTCGGGTCGAGCAGGACCGCTCGGGCGGTTTCGGCGCCGGATGTGTTGAGCGAGAGGTCGACGGTCTTGGCGTCTGCGGGAACGTGGAAATACAGCCGTTCGACACCTCGGATCGCCCGCATCCCCTTGCCGGAAAATACGGCGACCGGCACGTTCGACCGGCAGACGCGGAAGGCGCACTGGCCCGCCGTAGCAGCGAGCAAGCAGAGGCCGTCCCCTTTGGGCTCGAAGCGAATCGTCTGGCGCTCGCCGTGTGGAATCTCGCCCGAGGCGATCTTCTCCAGTTGCGAATTCCGCGCATCCCAGACGAGCGTGTTCTCGTAGCGTGCCACAGGAACGTTGTGCAATTCCACCTCAACGGCCTGGCCTTGTCGGCAGCCCAGGACGAGCAGATTGGCGCTTCGCAGATGCAGCGAGGGGTACTCGACAGGGGGACCGCTACGGTCGGGAGCCTTGAGACCCACCTGGGCTCCGGCACCGTCGGAGAACTCGAACCCCCAACTCTCCGGGGTCTCCCGCGGCTCGTGCTGCATTTCGAACTTGCCCGAAGCGATCGCCTGATTGGCCCGGGTGAACCACTTCCAGTAGTCGCGGTGGTCTTCCTGGTACTTGGGGCCTTCGTAGAAGATCCAGTAGCCGTCGGTGACTTCGGAGATCATCACGGCGTTCTTGCCGGAGAACTCGGGATCGGCCCCGCGGACCACCGGATCGATCCCGCCGGCGTACATGAACGGGATGCCGGCCGCCTTCGGCGTCTCCATGTGTTCCGTCAGTTTCTTGCGGTTCGTTTTCAACGCGTCGCTCTGCGGCAGCATCTCGGACGGTCGGCCGTAGACGGATGCGTCGGCCAGGATCAGCGGCGCATGCTTCGTGGCCCATTCGGGATAGGTTGCCTCGACCATGAAGGGCGTGCCGGGGGCGGGATAGATGCAGAACTGGAAGGTCGGATTGTGCTCGTCCACCGCCTCGCGCAACGCGCGGCAGCGGCGGCGCCACTCGTCGATCTGGAACCTGGCGAACGCCTCGTGCAGGTTCTCCTTCTCCAGCCAGGCTTTTCGAGCGTCGGCGGCAAGTGGGGGTAGTTCGATTCCCCGAGCCTCGGCGAACTTGCGAAGAATCAAGTCGTCATAGGACAGGGAATAGAGGTTCCATTGTCTTCCCGGGGCGTAGTTCTCGTAGTCGAGGAACACGCCGATCAGGTGTTTGTCGGTCACGCTCATTCGGGCGTACTCGACGACGTACTTGCCCGTCCATTGCCAGAATTCGTCCGAGTTGGGACTCCAGAGGGGCTGTTCGCTTCCCGTTTCCCAAAGCATCCGCTTGCCGTCGGCGCTGGCGTCTTTGGGGGCGGTGAGCGACCCTCGCATCCACGGCATGTGGTAGATACCGTGTTTTGCACACCATGCCGACACACGCCGCACTTCGTCGAGGCGATCATGGCCCAGTCGGGGCGAATAGACGTTGAAGCCGGCCTCGGCCGTTTCGCGAATCATCCACTCCTCGGTCACACCGCGGGCTTCGGGTTGCATGACCTTGTCGACGAGGATGCGAAGCTTCTGGGAGCGGCCCAACTCGAATCGTGATTTCGCCTCCTCTCCTTGAGAAACGCTCAGGGCGAGGCAGGCCAAGGCCGTTGTCAGCATGGCTATGTGTCGGTTCATGGTGAATCCTCCCGTTGTGTGGACGTGTCCGGCAGCCTTTCTACCACTCCGCACGGCGATTGTCCACGCTCCCGTGGCAGGAGACGAAGCAATGTCCGAAGAGCGGCGTCCCCTGGATTCGTCGGGAGCGTTGTCGTTATAATGGGGCATTCCGGTCCCGCGATGCACCAATTTGCCGCCTCTGAATTCCAGGAGGAATCGATGAACACACCACGAATCAATCGCCGTTCCGCCCTGGCTGCCCTCGGGGGCAGCCTGCTTGCCTCGTCTGCCTGGGAGGTTCTTGCGGCCGACCCGAAGCGAACCTATAAGATCGGCGCTTGCGACTGGTCGATTCAGAACCGCGGCGACGTGGCGGCCATGAAGATGGCTCGCGAGATCGGGCTCGACGGCGTCGAGGTCTCGTTCGGCAAGCCCGGCGATCCGTACGATCTCCGCCAGGCCGAGAACCGCCAGAAGTATTTGGCGGAAGCGAAGAAGCAGGAGGTGGAAATCTGTTCGCTCGCCATGGGAATCCTGAACCAGATACCCTATGCCACCTCACCCGAGGCGGAACAGTGGGTGCTCGACTGCATCGACGTGATGCCCAAACTCAACCAGAAGGTCGTTCTGCTGGCGTTCTTCTTCAACGGCGACTTGAAGGACAAGAAGGACATGCAGGATGCCACCATCGAGCGATTGAAGAAGGCGGCCCCGAAGGCCGAAGCGGCGGGCGTCGTCCTGGGCATCGAGTCGTATCTGAACGCCGACGACCACCGGCGGATCCTCGACGCCGTTGGTTCACCGGCCGTCAAGGTCTATTACGACGTGGCCAACATGGACAAGATGGGCTACGACGTCTACAAGGAGATCCGGCAACTGGGCAGGGATCGCATCTGCCAGATCCACTGCAAGGAAAACGGCTTCCTGCTGGGGCAGGGCAAGATCGATTTCCAGAAGGTGAAGGAGGCCGTCGATGAGATCGGCTGGCAGGGCTGGCTGGTCATCGAAGGCGCTGTGCCGCCGGGCGGAAAGATGTTCGACAGTTACGTGAAGAACCAGGAGTTTCTGCGGGGCCTGTTTCCGACCGGCTAGGGGCTTTTGTTGGTGTCGAGTTAGTCATCAGCATTGCGACGAGACTTCTTTCTCCGGCTGTCTTCCTTGTCGAGCCAATCGTCGAGAGGCTCTTCCGGCTGGGAATCGGGATCTCGCCATGCCGAATCATCGGACTTCTGACCTTCGCCAGCCCCTTTCTTGGATCGCTCGAAATCGAGGGAGGAATCGGCCGAGTTCCGAGCCACCGGTTCGCGATCATCCGAATCGCCGACGTCGTTAAGCCACGAGTTGTCGTTCTCCGTCGAATCCTGGAGCAGACCCAGGTATCGGGACCGATAGTCGAAGGCCAACCAGCCGAAGAAGATCATTCCAGTACTGGATCCTGCGGCGACGAGCAGGGCCAAAAGGAACCAAGGATCGCGTTTCGAGGGTTTCGACTCGTTTTCGTCCTCCGGCTGCGGCCACCCGCTTGGGCCGTCCAATGACTGGGGCTCCTCTTGGGTCCCCGATGCCTGAATGACCTTTCCTTGGTCGGGAAACAGCCTGGGCGCTGACGCGGATGGGGCTCCTTCGGGAAACCAGTCTGTCGGCCATGATGTGGGAGAAGGGGGCGTAGCGGCGTCTGGCTTTGGCTGCTCCGGTAGTTCTGGTGGCAGCGGGCCAGTCTTCTCCGCACCTTCCGGAAGCGGGGGGACCTCCTTCTGCAGTGGGTCGTGATTCGCCACCACGCGGAAGGCGTGGAGTCGCCCCCTTATTTCTGGGGGGATGGTACTGCCCACCGTTTGGCCGCTGCGAAGAAGGTTGAGCATTTCGGGCTCAATTTGGATCACGTAGCGGATCCCGTCGCCCGGCATGGCCTCATAGCCATAATCAACGGTCACTGACAGCATTACAGCGCAGAGTACCGCGGAACTCATCTCATCGCCTCCAAACAGGTGGGTCAGGCTCGGAGGGAACCTTTTCGGGGCCTGTACCGAATTCTGTGCTCGTGATCGTGCCGGAAGGGGACAGTCCCATTTTTGTGGCGTCCTGCCACAAAAACCGGGACAGTCCCCCCTTTCGCGATTCCGAGCCGCTCCAGGCGTCAAGATAGGCTTTTTAGGGCACGCTGTAAATGCAGGCTGTCAAACGTGATGCGGTTCGCCACGCAAGAAAAGAAACGACCGCGTGGAGGTCGGAACTTCCACGCGGTCGAATCGCGGGACAAAACGGAGAGATACATTGAAATCTACCGCCGGTTTTGCAGGTGGGACGACGTGGATTCCCGCAAAATGGCGGTGGCCGCCACGGCGGAAGGGCGGGCCGGTGAAAATGGGGACTGGCACCGCAACATCTTGTGTCCTCGCGGCAGACCGCTCACGATCAGTTGTGGTGACTGTCCCCTTCTTCATCCGCGAGAACGGGATTGGCAATCCCGGACTAATCCGCAAATTGTGCATAGACCCCGCAGTCCGAGGAGAATTCTCACCGAAAGGGGCCAAGATTGAGGCAGACAGACCGAATAACCTCCTCGGGGCCACCCCCGTTGCACAAGAGGGGAGACTGTACGTGGATGCCGCGATTCAGACCGAACGGCTGACAAAGGTCTTCGGCAGTCGCTTGATTGCCGTGAACGACATGAATCTGTTCGTTCCCAAGGGAGCGATCTTTGGCCTGCTGGGGCCAAACGGAGCGGGAAAGACGACCACGCTGCGGATCCTGCTGGGTTTGCAGCGGCCCACGGCCGGCCGGGCCGTCGTCTTCGGACGCGTCTGCGGGCCCAACGCCGTCGAAGTGCGGCGGTCGATCGGCTACCTGCCGACCAATCCCCAACTGCCCGGCCACTTGCGTCCTGTCGACTACCTCGACCTTGTCGGAAAGCTCTGCGGATTACGACGCGAGGAGCGCAAGCCGCGGATCGCCTCGCTGATCCGGGCCGTCGGACTGCTCAGCGCAACCAGTCAGAAGATCAAGAGCTTTTCGACGGGCATGGCCACGCGACTCGGAATTGCTGCTTCGCTGGTAGGCGATCCCCCGCTGTTGATCTGGGATGAACCGACGGCAGGACTCGATCCGGCCGCCCGGCGATTCACCCTCGACCTGATTCGCGAGTTGGGGAAGACTCGCACCGTGGTGGTTGCCACCCACATCCTGGGCGACATCGACCAGATTTGCGATCACGTGGGCGTGATGCACGAGGGGCGGATGATCTTCTCGGGGCCCATGCGGGATATGAAACGCCGATTGCGGCGGGACGAGTTCACGCTGGAGATCGAGGCCGACGACGAGCGGCTGCAGCAGCTTGTCGGCGGAATCTCTGAACTCGACTCGATTGTCGCCGCCCGTGCGACGGTGCAGACGGTGACCGTACAGATTGCACCCGAGCACGAGCGGGCAGCAATCCTGTCGGAAGTGCTCAAGAAGGTCACCGAAGCCGGCCTGCCATTGCTTTCGATTCACTCCGGGCGAAACGAAACGGAAAACGCCTACCTGCAACTACTGGATGAAGACGAAGCGCACGGCTTCCAACGCTTCGAGCTGAACAGTGCGCGGCAGACGTCTGCGAGTCACCGAAACGCGAGCAACGAAGGCTGAGGTTGAGTATGGACGTGAAGACGCGACTGATGTCGACGTTGGCGGTTTTCCAGCACGATCTGGGTTCGCTGGCTTCCAGTTGGCTTGTACGGGTATGGCTTGCTTTGAGCGGTTTGGCCGTTCTGTTTGTGCTCGCCACGCAATGGCGTGTGTCGGACGACTCCACCCTGATTGCGCAGATCATGTTCTTCTACCTCGTCGTTCCGTGGTTTCTGGTCGCAATCATGCTGGGAGTCGGCCCCGTGGCGGGCAATCGGGCCGAATCGTTGTCTGACGGAGTCCTCTGTCGCCCGGTCACCCGTCACGAGTATCTGCTGGCTTCGTGGGCGGCACGGGTGATCGTGGTACTGGGCGTGTTCTTGGTCGTGGTCGTGCCGGCCATCCTGCTCGTCGTGTTCGCCGACCGGCCGGAGTCTCTGTTTCCCGCCACCTGCTTTGGAATCCTGGCCGCGTTGTTCGTTGTCTGCCTTGTGCTCACCCTCCAGGTCTCACTCGCATTTCTGATGGGAACATTGCTTCGACGCCAAATGGTCACGGTAGCCTTGCTGGCCGTCGGGTGGCTCGTGTCGGCTGCCGTTCTCGGCGCGTTCAAGTTGGAGGAGTTCTCGCCATTCAGCTTGAGCAAGGCCATGCCCGTTCTGCTTTGTCAGCCGTGGCGTGAAGAGGATCGGGTTCCGGATGCAATCGAAGCCGAGAAGATCAGCGAGATGATCGACTCAGTGGGGAGCTGGTTTGGCGTCGACGCGCCCCCTCCTCCGAAAAAGAACCAGTACTTCGATCGAGAGGCCTTCGCAGACATCTCGCTGTGGCGGGTGAGTCTCGGTTATGGGATCCCCACGCTGCTCTCGATTGGACTGGCGACGCTGGTGTTCTGTCGCCGAGATCTGTAGGACGCCGCTCTTCGTTTAGCTCGCCCGTCAGGCCAAGCTGCGCCGCAAGTATTCCCGCGTATGCGGACACGCGGCGATACATCGCCCGCAGATGGTGCCGTCGAAACCGATGTCTTTCGACTGGTCCGCGGCCGCCTGGCAGCAGGCGTGGGCGTTGAAGAACTCTTCGCGAGCCATGCCGGGTTGCCAGGTGAGCCCGCTGGGGGCGTCGGCCGGACAGATGGTGACGCAGACGTTGCAGTGGCCGCATTCAGATACCTCGGCTGGAATGCCCGTGGGCAGCGGGGCGTCGGTCAGCACCGTGCTGTAGCGAACGGCCGAGCCGAATTCCCTCGTGATCAGCAAAGCGCACTTGCCGATCCAGCCGACGCCCGCAAGCCGAGCCACCGTCTTGTGGGGCAAACGCGTTGAGAGGGTTTCGAGGTCGAGTTCGTCGTTGGAGACCGTCGCCTTGATCGGGATGGCCTGGTGCCCTGCCTCGATGAGGAACTCGGCACAGGCTTCACACAACTCGTTCAGCAGGGCGTTGACCCGGTCATACTCCCCGGCATACTCGACCGTGGGGCCTTTTCCGATCTCAGCAATGATCTCGGGAGTCAAGGGCACACCGATCGAGACGCCGCGGGGGAGACCGCCACGCACGTCTGCCGGAAGCGGCGAAAGATCGGCGCAGGCGACGATGGCCGCCCCGCGGACGGTGAGGAGTTGGCCGAGTTGTTCGGCGATGGTTGTCTTGTTCATAACACGTTCTATTAATCGCACTCGTTCTCAGTCTCCGAACTGCCAGCCGGACTCTTTTCCCAAGTAGCGCAACCAAAGATGATAGCCGTCACCGGTATGGATTGATTCATCCACGTGCAGATCGAAGTCGTTCACATCTGCCTCGTACTTCCACTCTCCTAATCCCCAGGTGGCCGAAGGTATCTCGGCAAGATACTCCGGCGATAGGTCATTCAGCTTGTCGGGGTAGCACCCATGTTCGTCACGATACTGCTCTAGAGCCGCGATGATTCGATTCCCATTCCGGACTGTTTCGTCGACTTGGCGTTGGCCGTCTGAACAGGCTGGGGCACACACGGAGAACGTCAGGAGGAGGATCGAGAGCAGCCTGCGCGATAGAAGACACCTGAAAGAGGAAGTTGACACCGAATGAGTCGTTAAGTTGTCTCGCATGTAGGCCTCCTGTCATGAGGTCGTCGAGATCAGAATACTCAATCAACGGAGGGATGACAACGGAAGCTTGGTTCTTCGGAGGTACCACAACGCCAGCCGCAAACTGACAGTGCAGATCTCGATAGCATGGCACATGTCTTTCCTGCGTCCAGCGAAGGCATGCAGTGAATACCGAAGAAGATGCCCCTGCCCTGCTTTTCCCGGATTCGCACGAGTATCCGACACCGTTTGCGATGCCCGCCTGTAGACTCTCTCCATCCCCTCGTCCTATTCTAATGGTTCGAGTTCCGCTTCACCCAAGACACAGGACCAGAACCATGAAACGCATACTTCCAGCCGTTGCCTTCCTGTTTCTTCTCTCGCCACATCTGATCGCGGCAGAGGCTGCCGGCTCGGTTCCCGACGAAACGCCCGAGCAACGCGATGCCCGCATGGCTTGGTGGCGCGAGGCCCGGTTCGGCATGTTCATTCATTGGGGCGTGTACTCCGTGCCGGCCGGAACCTACCACGGCAAGCAGATTGGCGGGATCGGCGAGTGGATCATGCGGAGTGCCCAGATCCCGGTGGCCGAGTACCGCAGCTATGCCAAGGACTTCAACCCGGTGAAGTTCGATCCCGACGCCTGGGCGGCGATGGCCGAAGAGGCCGGCATGCGATACATCGTGATCACCTCGAAACACCACGACGGCTTTGAGGTGGCTCCAGTTTGACAGACACTCCAAGTGCTTGGGTTATGGGTGAGGCAACGTCTCCTGTCAGTTCAGAGTACCGGTGCCTCTTCTCTTCTGTTCCTTTAATGTGGAAGTATCACCAGCGTTCGATCCATGGGACCTCGCGTCCCAAGACACGGCAGAGGTCCAATGCGGCTTCGTACAGTGACAGCTTGT
>Ga0209723_1002089_pt1 | contig 28253 bp, 31 predicted proteins | sample BiotimSIPDNA_2_FD_185750 | JGI IMG/M metagenome (GOLD analysis project Ga0209723, IMG submission 185750) | Anaerobic biogas reactor microbial communites from Washington, USA - Biogas_R2 time_0 SIP DNA (SPAdes) (version 2) | ecosystem: Engineered > Bioreactor > Anaerobic > Unclassified | place...
CAAGAGATTGTTTGGAGAACCTGAATGGGTTGAAGCTAAAGACCTTGACAAAGGTTGTTATGTTGGTGTGGCAATTAATCAAAAATCAGAATTGCCGACATGGAATGGGTACGAATATAAGCATCAAGGCAAAATTGTTAAAAGCAAAAACGAGTTAGATTTCAGTAATCCTGATTTATGGTGGTTAATCGGAAGGTATATAGGTGATGGTTGGACAAGGATTGCGGAAAGAAAATCAAGGCCTAATTCGCCTAATTATAGAACGATTATTTGTTGTGCTAAATCCGAGTTATCGGATATAACCAGTAGGTTAGATGGTTTATTCAGCTATTCTGTGGCAGAAGAAAGAACTGTTTATAAAATCCATATAGTTAATAAGGAATTAACCATGTATTTACAACAGTTTGGACAAGGTGCGTGTAATAAGCGATTAGTAAGTGATGTTTTTAATTTACCCGTGAATTTATTGGAATGCTTTTTAGACGGGTATTTTGGTGCAGATGGCTGCTATTCTCAAGGACTTTATAAGGCTACTTCGGTAAGCAGGGAATTGATGTATGGAATACAGTCCTGCATACACAAGGTATATCATAGACCATGTTCTTTGCATAAAAGCAATAGACCCAAAACCAGCATAATTGATGGCAGAACTATAAAGCAAAAAGATACGTATAGTATCGCGTTTAAAAAAGAGAACAACAAACAAGATGAAGCGTTTTGTGAGGATGGTTATATTTGGGTTCCTTTCAGAAGCAAGGAAATAGCGGAATACAACGATTATGTTTTTAATTTTGAAGTAGCTAAAGATAATTCTTATACTACATTTAATTTAATTGTCCATAACTGTCAGGATATTTCGGTAGCCGGTAAGCAAGCAGGCATTGTTGAAGGTGAAACTCGTTCAGGGCTTTATTACGATGGCCTGCGAATCTTAAAACATAAGATGCCCAAGTATTCAATTATTGAGAATGTTAAAAACCTTACCTCAGAGAAATTCAGGCCGATATTCCACCAGATACTATGTGATTTAGAGGATGCAGGGTATCACAGTTATTATGAAGTTTTAAATGCCAAGGATTACGGCATACCTCAGAACCGAGAACGAATTTTTATAGTCAGTATTCGTAAGGATGTTGACCAAGGATTTGTATTCCCGCTACCGTTTGACAATGGCTTGAGATTGAAAGATTTATTAGAGGATGAGGTTGACGAGAAGTATTATATCAGTCAAGAAAAGACAGAGAAATTGCTTTCGAAACTCAAGGAAAATCAAAAAGTTAATGAATATACGGTATTCGATTCTAAAAACGCTTTTGGTGGTTGTAAAGTGTTTGATGATATAGCACCTACTTTATTAACAAATGATTTTAAAGAACCAAAGAAAATTGTTTTTCCTGTCCTAACTCCCGACCGCCAAGAAAAACGGCAAAACGGCAGACGGTTTAAAGATGATGGCGAACCGATGTTTACTTTAACTGGGCAGGATAGGCATGGGATATTAATTAATCGAGGTCAACTTAAATGCAAAGATGATGATATTTGCAGTTGCATAGATGCTAGTTACTATAAAGGAATCGATAATCGCGCAGCAAGAATAGGTATATTGCAAATTGGCAATATAGACCAAGAGAAAAGGGCAAGAGATAACCCACAAACAGGCAGAGTATATGACCCCGCTGGAATTAGCCCTTGTTTAAACACGATGCAAGGTGGAAATTTAGAACCGAAAATATTAATTGACGAGCCTACAGTTTTTAAAGAACGAAAAGACGAGGGTATGAGGTTTTTTCAAGATGGGGTTTGTGGGACATTACGAACAATAAGCGAATGTGGGGACAAAAGAGTAATTTATCCTAACTACCGCATCCGCAAGCTAACCCCACTTGAATGTTTCCGCTTGATGGACTTTGACGATGCAGATTGGCAGACTCTCGTTGATAACGGCATATCTGATTCGCAGCTTTATAAAATGGCTGGAAACTCTATTGTAGTCCAAGTCTTAGAAGTAATATTAGGAAATCTTTTAAAATCCGGTGCAGAAGTGCCGGGTTATTTTTATGGAGAGCAAATGAGTTTATTTGGTTAAGGAGGGTCTAAATGAAACCATTAATCTATTGTGCCGGACCTTATTCGGCAGATACAGAACAAGGCAGATTGGAAAATACCAAGAGGGCTATGGACGTTGCACTTGAATTGATTAATAGGGGATATTATCCATATGCCCCGCATTTATCGCATTTTTTAGATACTCACGCACAGGAAAAGGGAATAGAGCTGCCGTGGGAATTTTGGATGGAATATGACGATGTTTGGCTCACGAAATGTGATGCACTTTTCTTTATCGGTGAATCAAGGGGTGCTTGCATTGAATTGGAACGGGCTAAAGAGTTTGGCTTGCAGATATTTTATTCGATGGAGGAAGTGCCGAAAGTGGGTGAGTGATTATGTGTAAAATTACATTTACATTGCCGCAACCGCAATTAACAGCAGGAACAGTGCCAAACACATGGGCAGAATTAGGGCGCAGGATTAATCCACCGCCTAAAAGCAGAACATTATACCTTTTATTGGGTCCATCCGGCGCAGGCAAATCAACGCTCGGTTGCTATCTAAAAGAGTTGGGAATACCAGAGTTGATTAGCACAACAACTCGACCGATGCGTAAAGGCGAAGTTGAAGGACTGACCTATTACTTTGTAACTAAAGAACAGTTTGGATCAATACCTATGATTGAGTCAACTGTTTATAACGATAATAGCTATGGCACATCTAAAGCCGAGGTCGAGCGAGTCTTATCTTCTAATGGTTCTGCTTATGCGATAGTGGACAGGCACGGGGTAGAGCAATTCAAGGCTCTTTACGGCAGCGAACAGGTTAAAGTTATCTATGTCTATGTACCTGTCAAACTAGCGGTAGAGCGAATGAGGGCAAGGGGTGACAGTGAGGACAATATAGCGGATAGGGTAAGACATGCTTTTCGTTCGGGTGAATTTGATAACTTGGGGATAGCTGATTACTGCATAGTCAACAAGGAGTTGGATGAGAGCTTGAGGCAGTTGAAGGCGATTGTGGGAGGATAACATGACTAAAGAAGAATGGATTTGCTTATTGCAAAAAGCAGAGAAAAACTTAGCTAAATTACAGCAAGATTGTCAGGGAAAACCCTCACTGTTGGCTATTTATGAGCCTTCCGCGAAGGAATTAACTAGAAGAATTAAGGCAGAATTGGAGGACTAACCATGAAAGCAATAAATCGTAGAGAATATTTCATTTATAAAGCTAAAGGTTGGGAAGTTAAGCGAACTAAAAAGAGATTTTGGTTAATAGGAGTCAATGAGTACGGTAAAAGAATATGGTTGGGATATTAAAGGAGAGGTTATTAAATGGATTGGACATGGGGAATAACCATAGCTGCCATAATTGGTGCGATAGCGAACATCTATAAACTATGGTGGGGTTTCGCTATCTGGCTGGTGACTAACATAACATGGGTGATAGTAGACATTCAAGCCGGGCTTTACGCACAGGCTTTTTTATTTGGTGTTTATGCTTTATTGGCGTTATGGGGATTAATTCAATGGGTAAAAGAAGGTGATTAGATGTCCCATTATGAGTTGCATTTAGAAATATTCGCAGAAATGGACATGGAAGAAGTACAAGAAATGATTGGGGAAATGGCAAGAGATTATGAACTGGAGATTGAAGGAACGGTCATACGCAAAGGAAAGCGCATTGACCTGGAGATTGAATACATAATGGTAGAATAAGGCAGGTGATGCCCGATGGGTTCTAGGACTTTTCCAACAATAAAGGGAGAACGAGCCAAAGAGTTAATTGAAAAACTCAAACTTCAGTAACTAGACCCCGAACTATTAGGTAATTCCTAAAGGTTGCGGGGTTTTATTATTTGAACACAAATTTATTCCACTTGTGGGAACTTCTTGGGAAGTAGTGGTAATTGCCGGGTGGTGTGGCGAAGTGGAGAATTTAAGGGGGAGATAGCTTGAGCCTTACGGTTGAAGAATACAATAGATTGCTAGAAGAACATGGTACTGTAGCAGGAATAGCACGGGCTACAGGCAGAAACGAACGAAGTTTAAGGCGTTGGATAAAGAGCAACATTAAGCAAAATGCAACAACCGATACACCCCCTACAGACACTAAAGGTAGTTTTGAATACAAAGCAAATGGTGACAGCATATCAGAGCGAATCATTGAAATTAGCCATCTTGAAGAAATAACACCTGAATTGATGATGGAGAAACACGGACTTAAAAAGGATTTATGGGAAGTTATATCATACCGTAACAACTTTTGGCAAAACCAGACTAAAGAGAACAAAACATTAACTCTCTATCAGTCAAAACTAACGGTTAAGCCGAAAAAGCAAGGCTTATCGCTTGAAGAAATAGATAAACATTTTGAGCAGTTAGACAGAAAATTCGTTATGCCAATTAACATCAAGTCAAAACCACAACCGAAGCGTAATCGCATGGCAGAAATAAACATAGCTGATTTACACTTGGGAAAACTTTGCTGGGTGGGCGATACAGGCAATAACTTTGATTATAAAATAGCTATGCAGGTATTTAGAGATATAACCACAAGGATTTATAGCGAACTGTCTAGAGACTTGGATTACATAACCTTTGTATGGGCAAATGATTTTTTTAACTGCGATACGATAACCAATACAACTACAGCAGGAACGCAACAAAGCGTAGATATTCGTTGGCAAAAGTTATTTAACAAAGGGGTTGAAATGCTTGTAGAAGCCATCACTTTGTTTTCAGCTATTGCACCAGTTAAAACCTTCTACACGGCAAGTAACCATGATGAAATGACAGGTTATCATGCTCTTAAATACTTGGAAGCATGGTTCCGAAATGACAACAATGTAGAAATAGACACTTCACCAATGGCACGAAAATACATGTTGTATGGTAACACTCTTATTGGTTTTACTCATGGTGATAAAGAAAAAGCGAACAGACTATCTGCTCTAATGCCGATTGAAGCAAAAGAATTATGGGGTAAAGCTAAATACAACGAAATGCACACAGCGCACTTGCATAGCGAACATGCCATAGTTGAGATTAACGGTGTAATTATTAGGCGTATAGCTTCACCGACAGCAACCGACCATTGGCATTATACTTCTGGTTATGTCGGGGCAGTTAGGAAAGCACAGACATTTATTTATGACAAAGAATTAGGATTAACCAACATCATAAATACACCAGTAATAACTAATTAATAGTAGTTTATAAAAGGGGGTGGTCGCCTTCTAACGGGGGTGATATTATGCGAGCCTTTGCAATGAAACATGAGCAATGTTATTCGTGTTTCAACCACGGTAAAAGTGGTAAACAGCGGAAGCGAAATAAGCGGTTAGGGAAAAAGCAGATGAGGAGTCGTTTAAAAACCATTGATAGCAGATACCCGAAAGGGATTTGACTATATATCGCTGTTAATATTGGTGCTGACCATTAGGCAACACCGTATTAAGGGCGATTTGCCTATGTGCCATGCGTACAAAAGGTTCCTGGCAGCGCGAAAGCGTTGTCTGCATATTGCAACCGATAGGATGCGCACAGAATTACGTTTGCGAAAGTTATTGTATTCTGCCTATTCGGTTGGCGGGTGCTTGTTATGGGGTGGTTACAGGGATGATGCCTGCATCGTCGCTGGTTGACAAGCACTCGTTAAAAACCACCTTTTTATGCCGGATTAACTCAATTGGTAGAGTAACCGCCCTGTAAGCGGTAAGTTGACGGGTTCGAGTCCTGCATCCGGCTCCATATCAAAACTAGGAGGGACAACATGAGTGGAGGAAGTTACGATTATACCTGTTATCGGGTAGAAGAATATTACGATGGTAAAATGCATGACCCAGAACTTGACGAATTTATTAAAGATTTTGTGAAGGTATTGCGTGACCTAGAATGGTGGCGTTCATGTGATATTGGAGAAGAAGATTATCGTAAGACTGTTCAGAAGTTTAAAGATAAATGGTTTGGTAAACGTGATGAACGGTTGCGCGAAATGATAGGCAACGAACTGCAAAAGGTTCAGAAAGTATTAGAGAATTTGTAGTAAATTTTTAACTCACTCAAATTAAAGGCCATCAGCTTTATGCTGGTGGTTTTTTGTTTGGGCAAGGTTTGCTACCGACATTTATGTCGCTTGCAAGGGCATAAACCCATATATATAGGCGTTTGTGCGTAAATTATTTGTTATATTGGCAGGTGATTACATGGATTATGAGCAGTATTTAATAGACCTAGTATTTGAATATTTGCCGAAATACTTTTCACAAGAGGAAATAGAAACTATTTTAGCCGATAAAAAACTATATGGTCCGAATGGCATAAGGCGTGAACTAGGGCAGATAGATATTTGCTTCTTCGCACGAGCATACTACCCCCAATATTTTACGAGTGCTATTCCAGACTTTCACTTGGAAATGTATGACCTTATGGAAACGATAGTCAACGGTAAAGGTGGTAATAAAGTTGCGATAGCTAGTCCCCGTGGCAGTGCTAAAACTACTTTGTGGGACTTCATTCTCCCTTTATGGTGTGCCTTATACCGTAAAAAGCGGTTTATAATTCTAATTTCAGACAGTAGCGGACAAGCAGAAAGTTATTTAGGCAACATAAAAGAAGAAATAGCAGGCAATGAGGCTATAATTCAAGACTTTGGTAAACTTCAAGGTTCTACATGGAGAATGGATGAAATACTGCTAAAGAATGATGTTAAATTAGCCGCCAAAGGCTCAGGCAAAGCTATTCGCGGATTAAAGCATAAGAATTTTAGACCAGACCTGTTTATCATTGACGATGCCGAAAATGATGAGAATGTGGAAAGCGAGGACCAGCGCAAAAAGTTAGAGTCTTGGTTTGATAAAGCCATCAGTAAAGCAGGTGACGAAAAGACAGATATAATCGTGATTGGAACGATTTTACATTATGACAGTCTGCTATCGAAGCTATTAAGACGACCAGGATTTAAGACAAAGAAATATCAAGGTGTAATCAGCGAGTCTCATTCAGGCTTATGGGCAGAATGGGAACGATTATATACCAATTTAGACGACATTAACCGGGTGGAAACAGCCCGGTCTTTTTATGAGCAAAACAAAGAAGAATTGCTTAATGGCGTTCAAGTCTTATGGCCTGAAAAAGTAACTTACTATGACTACCGCGTGATGATAATTGATGAAGGCATAGCATCATTCAATAGTGAGGTTCAGAATGAGCCTATTAACCCCGCAGATTGCCCTATACGCGAAGATGAAATAGTTTACTATGATGCACTACCTGATTTAAGCAAATGTGCCATAGTGGGCGCGGTAGACCCCAGTATGGGGAAAACCAGAAGGTCAGACAAGAGTGCTATAGCGATAATTGCTAAAGACGAAGCAGGTTATATGTATGTTATTGAATCAGATGGCAAAAGACGACATCCAGATATAATCATTAATGACATTTTAGGTTATGCCGTTCAATATCCGTTTCAGCAGTTTGGTTGTGAGACAGTACAGTTTCAAGAGTTATTTGCTCATAACTTACGGCAAGCATCGGCAAAGCGTGGAGTTTATCTTAACATCATAGAAATTAAGCCGACAACAGATAAGGTTTTGCGAATCATGGGCTTAATGCCGTTGCTAAAGAATGGTTATTTGCGCTTGCATCGGTCACAAAGAGAACTGATACAAGAACTTTGCTATTTGGGCAAATGGCGAACTGATGATGAAGCTGATGCCTTACAGATGGCAGTTAGCTTGATAACAACGGTTGAGACAGACTTTGAACACTCGATGATGCCCGATATTTGCGGTGTTTCAATAAATTGGTAAAGGCAGGTGATAAATATTGAAAAATCCCTTTGCGATATTTGCGAAGTCAAAAGAGCAAGCTAGAAGTCCAAGTCCAGATACCCCACCCTCTTCGGGTACAGCTAAAACAGAACAATATTCTATGGTTTCATATCTAAAATATGCTTTTATGCCCCGTAAGTTTGATAGAACTAGGCAGTTAGACATAACTCAATTCAAAAACCATAGCACAAATGACCTGCTGGACTTGTTGCGACACAACCATCCGGAAACTTCCTTTAGTATCTGGCAATTCCTGCGAGTAGCTAATTCTACTCTTACCTTTAAGGCTAAAACAGTGACAGGCGAAGATAGTAAACGCGGTCAAAAGGTGCTAGACGGCTTGATATGGAAGCTCAACCATGCTAATAACGGCAATAACTTTCAAGAAGCTAGAGGAATTGACTTAATAAGCGGCCAATTGCTCTTAAATGTGATGATGCGCGGTGGTGCTGGTAGCGAATTAGTTTTAAACTCTATCGGCAGAATGGATAGACTACAGGTTTTTGACAGCGCAACACTTTACTTTAAGACTGAAAACGGGCGATTAGTGCCGTATCAGAAGCAGACAATACCTGGCAGTATGGGTTATACAAAGATTGACTATCCGACTATCTTTTATAACCCGCTAGACCCTGCGCCCGATGACCCTTATGGCGCAAGTCCGCTTATATCGCTAATTCAGATAGTGGCATGGCAGATAGGATTCTTGAACGACTTGCAGGCAGCGGTTCATCAAACCGGCTATCCTCGTATGAGGATTAAGCTTCTTGAGGAAATAGCCAAAAAGAACGCGCCTATCCACATTCAGAATGACCCTGTTAAATACAAGGAATGGATGGACAAGATAAGACTCGACGTTCAGACTTCTATGCGAAACTTGGAGCCTGATGCCATACCTGTTCTATGGGACAGCGCAGAGCTTGACCTAGTGGGCAAGGGCGGCGCAGGTAGCACCATTAGGGTTGATGCAGTAATAAACACGATCAACAAATCACTTGCTGCTGCGCTTAAAACCTTATCCTCTATTATCGGCATAAGCGCAGACACTTCTAAAGAATCCTATGCTGCTGAATTAAAACTCTATTCTCGTGGAATAGAATCGGTGCAACAAGTAGTCGAAAACCTGCTAGAACGCGCTTTAACGATGGCATTAAACCTAGAAGGGGTTAGAGGTTGGGTAGATGTAGAATTTGAACCAGTTGACTTGCGTTCTGAATTGCAAGTGGTAGCTGAATTGCAGACACGGCAGGATATTATAATAACTGCTCGTATGCGCGGCTCAATTAGCGACTATGAAGAAATGAAAGCGCATCGCAATCTTCTGGGTTTTATTGGTGAACCGCAAGATTGGGAAGCACTCGTAGAAGAACGCAAGGCTCGTGAAGAACGCGGTGGACAAGCAGAAGATTATCCACGTCATGGCAGTCCCCCAGCGAACCAATAGAAAGGAAGGTGAAACATGAGTTTTAAAGATTACAGCCAACAGGCTTATGAGTGGTTTAATGATGAGATAATTCCTTCTGTTAGACTCGTATCGGTGCGTAGCGTAGCAACGGGTGGGACGACTACCACAATAATTGATACAACTAAAAGCTTTGAATCTGACTTATACAAGGGCAAAATTGCCAAAGTAACTATTGATGGCGTTGACTATTACTGCACTATAACGGCTAGTTTGGGAAACACGTTGACCTTTGCGACAATAGCTAAGGCAGTAACAGCGGGTTGCCCATATGAAGTATTAGGGTAGGTGATTAAATGGGTTTAGCAACACAAAGCGAGATTGACAAAGCAGTCATAGAAGCAAAGAAAAAACTTCGTGATGATGAAATTATGGACGTTTTGAAGAAGTGCAGTTATGGCGGCAAGCCTGTTGATATGAGTTTGAAAGGTGGTGAAAGAGATTGGCAAAACCGACTGAAGCGCAGTTAGCGAAAATTAACCGATTCGCAAAGACTCCGCTAAGTGCTGACGATGTGCATGTTCACAAGTTTAGACTGCTTGGCACTGGCTACATACCGTCCCGATATTTGCAGTTTGACTCTTCGCTGTTGGACAGATACCTAGCGAATGTCAACAATGGAGATGTAGTGCAGATAGCAGACCATACATTCGGTAATACATGGGTTGATAAAGTTACTTTACCTTTTGGCCGGTTCTTTGAAGGTGAACTTGTAAGTGATGGCGACAAGGTACAGTTAGATGGCAATATGTTCATGCCAAAAGGAGCAAAGACCTACATACAAGATTTTACAACCGATGATATAAGTCAACAGATAGATGCAGGCATACTGCATGATAGCTCTGTATCAGTATCATGGGGTTTTTCTGAATGTTCTATTTGCCATAACGATATAAGGGACTATGAGAACTGTAGGCATTATCCCGGTAGAGTTTATAAGGATGATGGCGAAGAAGTGTTATGCACTGTAATAGCAAAACCTGCGCCTCCGCCACGTCCAGATAACAGTTGCATGATAGAAAACTCAATCGTCTGCGCTGGGGCTTATCCCGATGCAGGGGTATTGGGACTTTCAGCAAGTGGTGAAAAACCGCCGAACACTGAAAAGATGGTAAAGCTCAACAACATAGCAGACCTAAAACTGGTGAAAAAAGACGCACCAGTTTTTTGTTGTTTATCCTCAACCTCAGCGACATTCCAAATTGAAAGCGAGAACCTACGCGATGCAAGTGAGTTGCATCAGATTTACCACCAAATGTACTCAGAAGCGGAATTGCCCGAAGGTTGGACGAAAGCCCGTTTGAACGCAGAACACAAGAAGGTCGTACAAGCACTTTTAGACGAAGGACACGAACACTTCATGGTGGACGCACTCGATGGGGCTTTAAATGACGCTCTAAAGGCGAAATCAACGAAAGGAAGTGACAATGTGGACGAAAAAGAAAAACTGGCATTTGAGAAGCAGATTGATGAATTAAAAACTGAATTGGCCGATAAAGAAACTGCTTTAACTGCCAAAGATAGCGAAATAGCAGAACTCAAGGCTAAAGTAGACGAATTAAATCCACAGGCAGAACTTGGCAAGCAGTATCGCGAAGATGTTATTGGGGTTGCTTTAGCATCTGGTGTTCGTGATATGGGCAACGAATTTGTAGAGGAAACCTACAAGAAAATGTTTGCTGCTTTGTCCATTGAAGAAATCAAAGAAATGGGCGAAAAATGGGAAGCATCTGCTCTGGAAAAATTAGGTGTTCCTGAATCCAAAACCAAAGGTGAGGAAATAGGCTTACCAGAAGAAGGATTTAAGCAAGTTGTTGACCCGAGCCTGTATAAAGTTGGAAGGTAAGGGGGTGTAAGATTGAAAACTGGCATAAAAATTAATGGACTTAAAATCAAGGGAAAAGAAGTAACTGCAAGTGCCGATGACCTTAACCGTGGTGCGCTCAAGAAGGTTACTGGTGCGCTGGCTGCCGTAGACACTGGCGGCGGTGTGTTTGCATGGGCTAATCCCGAAACCAGCGAAATTCTGATTGAGCATGTAGCCCTTGTAGTAACCACTAAGACGACTGATGCCTGTACCGTTGATGTTGGCACGACTGCCGCTGATGCGACTACTTCAAGCGACAACTTGATTGACGGTCAGGATATAAAAACCGCTGCTGGTACATTTACCAATACTGCTAATGGTGGGACTAATGGCAAAGCTGCTCAAAGACTTGCTGCTGGTAAATGGGTAACTGGTTCCGTAGTAACTGGTGGTGCAAGTGCTGGCTTAAAAGGTAGTTACGAAATTTACTACCGTGTACTTTAATTTGAAAGGAAGTGTTAAATAATGGCTATGACTTATGCAGAAGCTAAAGAGAGACTTTTGAATATTGACTATCACGAAATTACCCTTGTTCCCGCTAACGGAATTGCCGCAACCGATATTGGCAAACTTGGCACTATCTCTGGCATTGGAGAATGGAGCTTAGGTGCTGATGCAGGCGTTCCTTTTGGGGTGCTAATCAGATTTGAAACCGATGCTGTTGGTGTTCAGGATGGAGGTTATGCCGAAATTGATATTGAACATGCTGCGCAGGCTGCCAACGAAGTAACTAACGGCTCTTGGGTTGAATTGGATGGTGCCGGTAAAGGGGCATTGGCCGCTGCCGCTACTGGTGTTCGTGCTGTAGCTGTTGATGCAACCAATCACAAAGCTATTGTAAAACTTGGCTAAATAAATAACCAAATTAATAACTGTAACCCGCTAAATATGGTGGGTTTTTTGTTTTCTGAAAAATTTGAAAGGAAGTGAAGTTTAATGCCTACCGAAACTAAAGTTAACGGTTATATGGGATTAGCAGAACAACTGTCTGGAACTGGAACTAATGTTTATAAAGAAGCATACAAAGAAGGCCGGAGTCTATCACAGCACTTGGAGATACTTGACCCTTCCAATCAGTATGTAGGTGCAGATGCTTGGCTTGGACAACTGGACGCTTTTGAACGCCAGATGCTGGCTAACGGTATTCGTACCAAGAGTGACCCTGCAAAGGGCATTTATGCTGATACGGTGGAAAAATTCTTCCTCGGTACTTCAAGCTCTGATGTACTGTTCCCCGAATTTATCAACCGTACTGCTCGTCAGGCTATGGAAGCTCCCGACATTTTAAATGAGCTGGTAGCAATCAAGACCCCGATAACTGGTAACGCTTATAAGACCTTCTATGTAGACCTGTCTACTGCTGCTAAACAGAAAAAGCGTGTAGCAGAAGGTGCAGAAATTCCGACAACCACTATCACCGGACACGAACATTCTGTGACCTTAAATAAAAAGGGTCGCGCTATTGATATGTCCTATGAATATGTTCGCCGTATGCGTATTGACATGCTGGCTCTGTTGATTGATGGTATTCTTCAGCAGACTGGACTTGACCTTGCCGATGATGCAGTAAGCGTATTGATAAACGGTGACGGCAACGCATCTACCGCCGCAACCAACTTCAATCTAACTGCTTTAGGTGGTGTAGTTGCTAATGGTATTGACTGGGAAAGCTGGCTGAAATTCCGGCTGAAATTCTATCCGTACAAAGGCATAACTGCCATTGTGGATGAAACCCAACTGATTAAGGTATTGGGTATTCAGCCCCCTGTTATTGACCCCTTGACCTTGATGGCAGCTATGAACGGTGGAACTTCCATTGGTGGTGGTGCTAATCTGGCTCAGAATGTATTCTCTGGTCCGATGCGCTATGTATATCTGGCTTCCAGTACCATTGCCAATAGAGTGCTGGTTATCGACCCGAAATATGCTTTAGAGCAGGTAACTGAAATCGGTGCAGACATTGTAGAAACTGACAAGATGATTAAGTCCCAATTTGAGACTATCGTACTGTCGCAGGTAACTGGTTTTGCTACTCTGTTCCCCGATGTAGTAAAGACTCTGACAACTAATGCCTAACTTAAAGGGGGGTCAATTTAACCCCCCTTTCCCCAATTTAAGGGGGTGATATTATCGCTGACAAAATTTTACCAACAGGATATGAGAATAGGGTTCGCGTTGACATGGGAGTAACAACTAGCATACTTCCCGATGCAGACATTCAATCTAAAGCAACAATAGCAGAAGCATTGATAATTAAATCTGTTCCCGACTATGCCAATTTGGTGGGTGATGATTTAACCTTTCTGGAATCTGCTGTAATCGCTCAAGTATGCGCTCTGCTTTGTACTGGTATGGCACAAAGGGTGAAGGTAGCTCAACAGGACGAAACTCTTTATTCCTTTAAGATTCAAGCGACTAATTGGGATAAGAAGAAGCGAGAATTTGAAGGGTTAGTAAGAGGGTATATCTGTTTGGCAACTGGACAAGAGGATGTAATCATCAGTCCTGTGGGGGTGGTCTATAATGATAGACTCGAAATCTAAGCACATACAGGATGAAGGCTTATCAATTACTATTACCCGCACTCCTACGAACTATACAGGCAAGGCAATAATCGGCAAAATAGGTAAAACTTTAGCTGATTATTCGGTGCAAAACAAGCGAATGATTAACTGCCTATTGGAATCTAACTTAACTACGGGTGAGTTAATAACTTGTGGTGATGAGCAGTTTATAGCTGTAGTATCACGCAGGGAAATAATACAAGGGCAGGAAGTCGCAATAATTGCTTACGGATTGATTTGCAATACTACCTTGACAGTAACGAGGACGGAGACTGCTTATGACGATGACGGTAATCCAACGGGCGAAACTCCTTCAACTGTCATAGATGCGCTTGCCTGTCGTGCTGACCAGATTAACGGTAAAATGAGTGAACTTGATACCGGACTGTTAGACACAACCGTTATGAGAGTAACTTGTCCCAATGATGACAGTCTGCAACAAAATGACAAAGCAACGGTAGCAGGTCGCAATTATCGGGTAGATGATATAGACCGTTTTAGCATACCTGGGGCAATGGTTATTCAGTTAAGCGTATGGACTACTGGTTAGTGTGGTGATGTTATGGGATTAAGAATTGACAGTCAGGCAATGGCTAAAGGGTTGGAAATTATGCTTTTAGCTGAATGTGAAATCTTGACTGATTGGCTTTGGTCGCAGGTTCAAAGCAAAGCTCCACCGGAAGTAGATAGAAGTAGAATCCATAAAGAAGTGGTGACTATTGCTGGACAGGTAATCGGTACTGTATCTGCTGGTGGAATGATGGCTTTAGTAACTGAATGGGGTTCTGGTTCGCTGGCTGATACAAGCAATTCAGCATGGGACGACTATACCCGTTCAAAGTATTGGAATCCTGCTCGTGACCCCGGCAGACATACCATTCGTGGTAGACCAAAAGGTGACTATGTTGACCTTGATGGTGAAACGCATTATTCAACTGGTAAATTTGAAGGGCGTAACCTTGAGTGGAGATACCCACCCATTGAACCTCAACATTGGATGCGTGAAATTGTAATTTTATCAAGGCCATATGTTTTGGAACGATTAAGACAAGCAATTAAAGTGTTTCCGTTTCACAAATACATTCGTTCAGACGGAAGGTAGGTGATGCCTTTGAGTGATTTTACAATTATAAATTCTGTATTCGGCAAGCTAATTGCCGATTCTACTTTTCTGGGGTACTTTGGCTTGACTCCCACATCTCCAATGGCTGATAAAGTAGCTAAAGTTCAGAAAGAGATGGAGCCAACAGGCTTGAGTACAACCAATATCCCGCTATGTTGCATTTACCCTATTCCGGGTGTTCGTTCAAGGGCAAATGCTATAGTTTACGATGCAATGTTTGAAGTAGCGATTTATTCCAACAACAGCTATTCAAATGTGAAATTAACCAATCTGCAATACGGAACAATGGTAATTGGACAACGGGCAAGAGAATTACTGCATCAAGTCCAATTAGCAGGTGCTACTTTTAAGGTGGAATACCAAACATCATTTCAGACTACCTCAAACATAGCAGGGATAAAAAAATATGTAATGCGTTTTAAAGTGGGCGAAGAAATCGAATAGGTTTCCTAGCTCATTTTTGTTTTAAGAAATTAAGAAAGGAAGTGAAAGTTAATGGCTGGTACTTTACCCGCTCCGCAAACTGGCTTTTCCATCAAAGGAGTTCCACTGATTCTGATTGAGAACTTTTCTACTGGTGCATTAATTGCCCGAATTGAGAAGGCAGAAAGTGCGGTTTTAAAGACAAGTTTCCCTATTGACCCTATTTATGGAGGTAATGGACTCTATCCCCATGATTATATCGACAAAGACCGCACTGGTACTTTAGAGATAGCGACCTCACGATTCCAATACGGGTTAGCGCAAGCTGCTGCTGGCGCAACTGTAACCACTGGCACTAACATAACCATGCAGGTTATCGGCGAAAAGGCTACCGTTCCGGCGACTTCGACTTATACCGTTAATTTGGCCAATAAAACCACTGCTGTTGAAGCATCGGTAAAAGTTTACTATGCCGACACTGGTGTATTGCTTACCAAAGATGCCTCTGCTGCTGCCGGTAAATATTCTTATGCCGCCGGTGTATTGACCTTTGCCGCCGCCGATGCAAGCAAGAACATCATTATTGACTATCAGTATGCCGCTGCTGCTGGTGACTTGGTTGCTGTATTGACTAACGGCGCAATTCCGGTAGTTAAGATTACTCTTGCTAATGAGTTTAGCAACCAAGATGGCGTAACCATGCGTGAAGCTATCTTTGTTCACAAATGCAAAGCAAGCGGTGACTTGGAACATTCCGAAAATCGCGGAAATCCTGCCAAACACACTTTGACCTTTAACCTAATGGACCCGGAAAGAGCTGACAAACAGCTCTACACGATGGGATATATCGCAGTTTAATTCCCTGCTAGCTACCTCCTTGCTAGCAGATGAGATAGTCCCGGCTTGGTTTCTCTCCTGCCTTGCCGGGGCTCCCCATTAGGGGACTCAAGGAGAGAATTAAAAGTTGAAGGGAGAATTTATAATGAGTGAGATTAACGAAGCATTAGGCTTAGGAGATAAATTTACCATTGACGGCAAAGAATATCGGGCGCATATTGCAACCTTCGAGGAATTGCTTGATATTGGGGAAAAGACAGATGGACTCTATTTGTCCGACAAAGGGCTTTACATTAACTTTATCAAGTTACAAGGTGAAGAAGACTATAAACAACGTGATGCAAGGGTTAAGAAACTGCTTAACTTATTGCAGATGATATTCCCTGATGCACCTGTTGATGCGATAAAAAAACTTAATCGGAAAGAGATGGCAGCAGTTATCGATTACTTTCTGGTCAGCTAGCTATCCAAAAGACGAAGAAACAGAAAACAAGGAACCGCCTAAGCCGGGAGAAGCTCAGAAGTCATTAGCCAGATTAGCCCTCAAATTAGGTGGTTTCGAAAAGGTTAGAAAATTAACTATATTACAGGCTAGATTACTAGCCGATGTAATGGCAGACGATCAGTTGTTCTTGGCTAAAATTCATGGTTGTGAAGTTAAGGGTGAGAAGAAAAACGATGAGGAATTTGTGAGCTTTTCAGATGCTTTTAAGGCAATGCAGGGGGATTAATGTCCCCCTTAATCATTCTCGTTTTCCTCACTATCCAGTATTGCATTGTGATGTAATGCTTGATTGTAGGCTCCGGTAGCTGACCATACTACGTTTGCCAAAACTGTTATTGCCAAAAAAAGTGGAGCCTCAAAGCCCGACCCTTCTAATATTGCTGAATACAGAGTATATATCATTCCGTACATTAAACCACAATGGATAACGAAATAAATAAGTGCCATTTTACCTTGACCGTTATAGACTTGCCCTAAACCCGGTAATAAGCAAGAAAATATGGCGGCTAAACCTTGATGATTATACATTTTCATTAACTTACCCCCTTTTAAATAAAATTTAACTATACTTTTGGGTTTTGCTTTAAAGCCCAAACGATAAGCCATTTAATAGTTGCTGCTCTAGATGAAAAATGATTCTCATGCCAGAAGTTATCTATAGCTTCCAAAACATCTTCATCAATTACGAAACTTAAAAATGGTTTTTTACTTGCCATTAAAATCATTCCCTTCTTGTTTTAAAGGCATTATAACATATACCGGAGTAGTTGACAAGTTTGGTTATATGTGTTAAAAGACCGCCAAAAGAAGTGTGGCAGGAACTTCGCAGAATTATTTGGGAGCGCGATGGTGGCAAATGTGTCCATTGTGGTAAACCAGTAACATTAGAAGAATGTCATATTGACCATATAAAAAGTGGTAAAAACGCCACAAATGAAATAAAAAACCTGCGTACTTTATGCCGTAAATGCCATGTATTAAGGGCAGATAATCGGCATAGAGGAATGATTGCTAAAGCCTTACAAGATGAGGTTATTCCTCCAAACTGGCGCGAGTTGGTTTGGGATGAATAATAAAAACAAGGTGCGGTATGGACTGGAGCGGTAGGTCTGGTAGTGGCTTGGAGGGGCATGGTGGGGCGAGGCATGGTGCGGTAAGGTCAGGTATGGTAGGGCGTGGCAGTAAAGAGAGGATTGGTTAAATCAGTCCTCTCTTTTTTATTTAAAGAGGTGATAGGATGAATGAAAACGATATTACTGGCGGCAATGCTGTATTAGCCAGTTTGCGGTTTAATGTTGATAATATTGCAAAGCAGATGGAACTAATAGAGCAAATGGCGAAGCAGACGGCACTTAAGGCGCAAGAAGCCTTTAAGAATACTAGCCTATTGACTCCGGCCAACACTCAGCAAATGACAGCACAGCAATCTATGGTAGCCCAAATCACGGCACAAGGCGAAGCAAAGAAGGCCGCAATAGTAGCCGAAGGCGAAGCAAAGATATCTGCTATTCAAGCCAAGGAATCATTGACCAGACAGGCTATAGCCCAAAAAGAAGCTCAGGCGCAGTTGGCAATAGCAAGACAACAGGTAGAACAGGAAAAACTATTATACATGCAATCCAGACGCGCTGCCTTTGAACAAAAACCTCAAGGTTTCGCTGGACTTATGGAACGTAGAGCTTCATGGTTAGTTACTGGTGGTCTTGTTATGGGCGGTATTGCTGGTCTTGCAGGAACAATATCAACTATAAAAGACGTTGAAATGGGTATGACCACCATAGCCCGTGTAACAGAAGATGCTGCCTTTAGCTTTAAGGGTATGCGTGATGAATTACAGCAGTTAGGCATTACTTATGGTGATACTTGGGAAGATGTAAGCGATATTGCTATCCGTTGGGCGCAAGCTGGTTATGATATGGCAGATACATTGGAACTTACCAAATCTTCATTGTTAGCCTTAAATACAGCCGAATTAAATTCAGAGCAAGCCACAAACGGAATGATAGCTATTATGGCTCAATGGGGGTTAACTGCCGAAGAATTATTACCAACTATAGACGCTATTAATAAAGTGGCGGATGATTTTGCTATCACGAGTACAGACCTCGTGGCTGGACTTCAGCGTTCTTCAGGCGCGGCCAAAGTGCTTGGTTTAAACATGAAGGAAACCATTGCTATACTTACTGTAATGCGGGAAAGTACGGGCAGAACGGGCCGTGAGATAGGAAATGCCCTTAACTCAATCCTTTCCTTTATGCAACGACCTACAGCTATTAAAGCATTTGAAACAGAAGGAATAACGGTATTTGCCAATACAGCAAGAACCGAATTTAGAAATGTAATAGAAATCTTTGATGAAATGGCGCGGAAATGGCCTAAAATGAGTGAATCGTCACGTGACGCATTTGCCGACCAAGCAGAAGCAGCGGGACTTTACTCGGAAGAAATGGCAGAAATACTAGGCATAGAAGAACAGTACAACGATATTCAGCAGAGGAACTTATCACAAGCTGCTGCTGGTATTTATCGGCGCAACTACTTGCTTGCTTTGCTCCAGAACTGGTCAAAGGTTGATGAAGTTTTAATAGCCCAGGAAAACAGTCTCGGTTATTCCTTAAAGGAAAACGAAAGAACCATGCAGACTTTAGAAAAGCAGATTGAAGTATTGAAAGCATCAGCAGAACAACTAGCTGTAGCATTAGGTGATGCTGGATTACTCAGGGAAATAACTGCTTTAGTTGAAGGGGTAACCGATGTAGTACAATGGTTTAATAATTTAGATGATACAACTCAAACGGTATTATTAACGCTTATTGAGGTTACGACAGCAGTAAAGTTATTAACCATTGCATTTAAAGGGTTAGGTATAAGCGGTGCTTTAGCTGGTGCAGGCGGTTTAATGGCAGGTTGGGCAGTACCGATTAGTGCAACAACCGCAGCAACCAGAGGTTTATTGTCTGCATTAACAGGGGTGTCTGCTTTATTAACCAATGTAGGCAGAGGAATTATTGCTGCTTTTGGTGGTCCGGTTGTAGCTGCAATTATAGGGGTATCTACAGCAGCAATCGCGGTAGCTCGTAATATGGCTAGTGCCAATGAAGAATTAATTGCACATGGCGAAATAGCTGAAAACATGGTTGTTGAATATGACAGATTAAGTGAAAAACTAGATGGCATCAGCAAAGGTACAGATGAATACAACCAAACTGCTAAAGAGTTAAATATTGTTAAAGGGCAAATAGCTGATTCCCTGCCGGAAGTTATTGATGGCTGGGATAAAGAGTCTGATTCTGTAAAAATTAATCGTGAAGAAATGGAAAAATTAATTGTTGCAAGTAAAGACCTGAAAAAGTCGCAAGAAGATTTAACGGAATCGCTTAAAAGCTCAATACAATTAATGCAAACAGAAGTAGCGGAACATGCCAAACAAGCGCAGGAATGGGAAAGCGAAAAAAACGTATTGCAGGACTTGGTAGAGCGCAGAGACAAATTAACCGAAGCTCTTGCGCGGCAAATAGAGGGTTCAGGGGAAGCTAAAAAGACTGAAGAAGCATTGGGTGAAACCGAGAGACTTATTGCTGATATAGCAGAAGAAGCAGGATTAAAGCGCAACGCAACAGTTGATGAAATTATTGATAAACTTAATAAGTTAAAAGTTGCTGAAAATCAGGCTGCTATAAACACTCAAACGGCGGAATTAAATAAGACTAAAGCCGTTAAAAAAGCTGCGATTGCTAGATTAGAAATAATACAACAGGAAATAAATGCTTATAATGACCCTATGTCATGGGGATTTATGCAAGCTGCTGGAAACTTTTTAAAACAGATTAATCCATTAAACCAATTTAATAAAGACCCTAGACACTTGAATATAGATAATCTTAAAAAAGAAAGAGCAGAATCCGTTAAAGCAGCAAAGCAAGCTAAATCACAAATTGAATCCATTGAAAGAGCCATAAAAGACTCTCAAAGAAATATAGCGGCAATAAACGCTGATATTGCAACTGGCGGAGATTATTCTGCCCCTGGTGCGCCCGGTGGTTCCGGTTCTAAAGGTAAAGAAATTGATGAAATTGCTGAAGCATTAAAGCGACTAGCGGAAACCTCTAAAATGTTTGAAATAGTCAACATGGGCATAGAATCAGCTATGGACGCAGTTGGTAGAAAGTTAAACGTAGCTAATGCCGAATACGACTATTTAAACAGTAAGATAGAAAATGGTACTGCTACAACAGAAGATTATGCTCGTATGCAGGAATTGTTAGCTCGTAAAATTGCTTTATTAAACAATGAGCAAGTACAGTTAACAAATGCTAATCGGCAATATCAGCAACAGATTGATGCACTAACCCCATTATTGGCTAAAGCAACGGACGAATACGAACGGTTTAAAACTGCTGGTGACGAAGAACACATGAAAAACGCTGCAAGTGCTGTATCATCTCTTAAAAGCGAAATGGATAGTCTTTCCGGTGCGATAGCAAGTAACACTCAAAAGATATGGGAAAACAAAGGTGCTATGGAGCAGTTGGCTACTTCAGCTTATACCGCATACTACCAGCAGACAATGGCATGGATGCAACACATGGAAGCTATTGGTCGGATGAACGCACAACTGGAAGCGGAAATTTTAGCGAGCATTGACAAGGAAAGACTGGAACGTGAGCAATTGTGGGACCTTGAGGAAAAGCAATATAGAAATCGGTTGGAAATGTTGCAGCGAGAACGCGACCGAATCAAAGATGCGTATGATGCTCGCATGAGACAGTATGAATCTGAAATCGAGACAAATGACCGCCTGATTGAACAAAAAGAGGAACAAGCTAATGCGGCGGTAAGTGCGATTGATGAGCAGATTAAGGCCATTCAAAAACTAATGGATTTGTTGGATGATGATGCAGAAGCAGAAGATAGGGAAGAAGCCGCAAGGCAGCATGAGCAAAAACTAGCTGAACTCGCGGAAGAACGAATGTATCATCAGCTTAGAACCGGCTTAGAACATCAGGACGCCATAGCTGATATTGACAAGCAAATAGCTGAAGAAGATCGCAGATGGTCATTGCAGCAGAATCAATGGGCTAGAGAGGACCAGAAGGACGCTTATCAAGACCAGATAGATGCTTTACGGGAAGAACAAAAAGCTATCGAGAAAGCCGCCCGGGAAGAGATCAATCAGATTAAAAAGCAAAACGACCGCAAGAAGCAGGAAATGCAGAAGTTTTATAGTGAACTTGAGAGACTTTTAGACGATAGCAACCTGCGCATGATGGCAGCTACAGATGTAAGCGGTGAAGAGCTGGAACGGAAGATGGCTGAAATTGCTCGTATAGCCTCCGAAGCGTTCAGGGGTAATTTAGACTTTGGCAGCGCATTAGAGCAAATAGACGATTTAATTGGTGGTGGCGGTTCTGGCGGTAGCCCTGGTGGTGGAACCGGAGGCGGTGGCAGGCCCCCCGAACCCGGCACTGGTACTGGTGGTGGCGGCAAAAGGCTCAAGGCTGTTGTTGGACCAGAAAACTATGTTAATAAAAGTGGTTATACTTATGCGTGGTCGCAAACGTTAGCGGGACTTTTAGGTTATTCAGCTACTTGGAATCAAGCAGATGGAACGGTTACCATTAATGGTCGTAAATTCACTCCTGCATGGAACGATAACGGCAGAACATACTTGGGTATTCGTGAAGTAGCAGAAGCACTTGGTTATAGCGTAACCTATAACGATAAAAACCGCGAGGTTTCGATATGGGACAAGGCACACGATGGGGCAAAGGTACTGCGTGATGGGGCGGCAGTTCTAAGGCATGATGAACGGGTGTTATCGCCCAAATTAACTGCTAGTTTTGACAGGTTGGCTTCTATCTTGGTTAAAACACCGGATATAAGTAGCATGATAAGCGGTGGTGGTACTGCTGACTTAAATCGTGTAGCTGACAAGATAATAACTGCTATGGAACGGCGTAGGTTGTTAGTTGATAAAGCTGTAAACATTGAAAATGTATCATTGAATGACAGAGCAGACATGCAGGCATTAGGTATTGAAATTCGTTCAATGCTAACGGCTAATGGTTAGGGGTGATGTGATATATGGCTTTAGCAGTAGATGCAAACGGAATATTGAAATCAGGTTCAACAGAACTGGCGTATGTGATGAAAGGAACTGAATTTATCCGAAACTTCAAAGACTATTCAGAGTCAGTTCCCGGCAAAGATGGTGAAATCCTTTTCGGTGTTGATATGGAGGCAGGGTTAATATCCCTGCCTTGTTTTGTTTCTACCACTCCCGAAACATGGGACGCAAAAGAAGCGGTTATAATGGGTGCTTTAAATCCTAAACTTGGAGTGCAAACTTTAACTTTTGCTAATAGGCAGGGTAAAGTCTACAACGTGCTTTATGTTGGGCAATTAAGAGTCATTGAAGAAGGACCCGGTTATCGCAAATTTACCATTCCTTTTAAAATGCACGACCCTATAATCAAAGCATCAACGGAAAGCCTTTTAGAAGGCTCTGGAACGGCAGTAAATAGTGGCAATGAAGAAACACCTGTTGTAGTTGAAATCGTTGGTTCTGTGACCAATCCTAGCGTTAAAATCGGAAATGCTGAAATGAAGTACACAGGTGAAGTTACTGCAAGCGATAAATTAATAATTGATACAGCAAAACTAACAGCAACCTTTAACGGTGCAAATGCTTTAGCTAATTTTAATGGGGTATTTCCGAAGCTGGCAGTTGGTGATAATACCGTAACTGTTAGCGGTGGGACTGTTCATGTTACATGGTTTAATCGTTGGGTTTAGAAAGGAAGTGATTAATAATGGCGTTTGAATTACCTTTTCCCCCGTTCCCTCATGACTCAAGGGATGTTCCCTTTATTGCTACGCCTGACGACAATAATGGATATACCGTTCCCTCTTCGCAGTATTTTAAAAAGCTAGTAGGTGATAAATATATTTGGACTCCGGTGAGTGCAGATGACCCGTTACCGACAAGTGATGCGACTATGCAGACAAGAATTGGCGAGGTGCAGGCCGCTCCGACAGCTAACACTTTATTGGCAAGATTGAAAAGTTTAGAGGACAAAATTGATAAAATAACAGCGGGGACTACACCAGCAGTTACTACGCTATCTGGAAGTAATCTACCGTTAACACAACCCGTGCCGAGCATTAAGGCAGGTAAAGTGGTTGTTGATACTATATGGAATGCAAAAACAATACAATCAAACTCTGCGCTGCAAGCACAGAGTTTGGGAACTACAAACGAAACAGAATTATATCTATTAATATGGATAGATAGACAACCATGGACTTTATATGGTGATACCGCTTACATGACTGTCGCAGAAACAAGAACTTTTTACCCTATTACTAATAATCTTGCGACAGCATATACGAATTCTTATTCTCCAAGAGTAGTAAAATACCTAAATTGGGTAGGTGTTACGGGTGATGTTGCACCGACAAAAATAAGTGAAGCCATAGCTTTACCGATGAATGAAAATCGCAAATTCTCGCTGATACAAACATCAGGCGAAGTTGCGACTGTAACTGTAAAGGTAGTGAGAATTTGGAGGTAACAAAAATGACAGAAGAACGTAAACAACAGATTATAGGCGTATTAAAGGGCATTTACACTAGTTTTGAACCTACCGAAGAAGAACCAAAACTAACCATATTTGGGCTTGTATCTAGATATAATGCAACAGGCCAAAATACAGAATTAATCGGTGGTGATTGGGTAGTAGAGAATTGTCCCGAACCACTTTGCTCATTGGGGTAGTTCTTTCACTCTCTGAATAGCGCTAACCAATAAAAATTAAATATTTTGGCATGACGGTTTAGCTAACCGTAAGAGAGGGTTTCCTGTTTTCCCTCTCTTTTTTCATGCCTATTTTAAGGTTTTAAAAACAGGAGAATAAAAACAGGGAGGTAATACCATGTTGTTTTCAGAAGCATGGGAATTATATTACGCTGATAAGACTATTGAAAGGTTTTCTCCGGCTACTTTAAAAGGTTACAAAATACAAATGACTTTGTTAATTAGATATTTTGGCGACATTGATATTGAAAAAATTGATTTATTGGCACTCAAAATTATCTAATCGAAAAAGGCAGTCACTTAAAACCTTCTAGTCTTGGAGCTAGAATACGGTTTATAAGAGCTTTTTTCCGATGGGCAACCGATGAGGGATATTGCAATAGTAATCCAGCAAGGAAATTAAGAGAACCGCGATTACCTTCAAGAATACCCAAGGCACTCAGCGAAGAAGACACGGAAATGGTTAGGGAAGCGTGTAAAACTCCTTTAGAGCATGCTTTAATCGAATTTCTTTATACTACTGGTTGCAGAATTGGAGAAGTTTATAGATTAAACAGAAGTGCTATTAATTGGGATAATCGTTCATGTATTGTACTTGGCAAGGGAAACAAGGAAAGAGAAGTTTTCTTTAACACTAAGTGTTTTATCTGGCTTAAAAAATATCTGGAACAACGGACTGACGATGATGAAGCGTTATTCGTAACTGAACGTGCGCCACATAGAATGAGCATTGCACAAATCAGGTATATTGTTAAGCGAGTAGCAGGGCAAGCAGAAGTTGAGTCTAATGTTTATCCTCATAAATTAAGACATAGTTACGCAACGCATTTACTCAATAATGGCGCGCGCCAATGGAAGGAATTCAGACTCTATTAGGGCATCAGAAGATGGAAACTACATTGCTTTATACGCATCTTTGCGGTCCCAAACGTAAGGAAATTTACCAAAGATACTTTTAGACTTTATACCCAAAAGGTGGTGATAATTTGGAATATATCCTAACAACTAAAGGCACAATGCCCAAAACAATAACTGGTGCAAGCATACCTGAATATATCGAAATCAAAATGGCTACCGGTGATACGGTAGCTTTTTTATCGCCCGAATCAGATGGCTTGAAAGAATGCTGGATTGATGATGAGCAGAATGGCACTTGTACGATTGAGTTTGAATTACCGTTAAATAGCGAGAAGTGGCAATATCTCACCGACCAATACCGTATTTATGCAGATGGTAAAGAGTTTGTCATTCTCAATCCCGATGCGGTAGACAAGCAAAGGGACGGGCAAAAGTTAACTGGTAAAATCAAAGCTCACGAATCATGGGTGCTTCTAGGTAAAAAATATCAGACTATCTCCAACGACCCGCAGAATCCCAATCCTCCGTGGGGTGCAGTAATAATCGTATCTGGTGGCGAAGCTCATGGTGGATTTGAAGCTGGCTCTGCTGGAAGTGCATTATCTTATCTCCTTAACGGCACGGGTTGGACAGTAGGTACAGTAGATGTAGTAGGCACCTTTGACCTTGAAACCGAGAAGGAAAGCGTCTTATACAATATCAATCAAGTGCAGGAAAAATGGGGCGGTATTCTAATTTGGGATAGCATAAACAAAACCGTCTCCTTGCGTGATGAAGAAGCGTGGCAGAACTACACAGGTTATCAAATACGCTATGCTAAAAACTTGAAAGGCATTAATCGCGTTGATGATTACGACATAGTGACACGGTTATATCCTTTTGGTGAAAATGACTTAAATATTGCTACAGTTAACGGTGGCTTGCTTTACCTCGACAACCAGAGCTATTCTACGCAGGTTTTAGAGGGCGTTTGGTATAACCAAGACATAGCTGACCAAAACCAACTTAAAACGCAAGGTGAGAAGCAACTAGCGGTAATGTGCAGACCTCGGCATAACTATAAAACTGAAGTATTAGACTTACGCTCACTTCCTGGTTATGGACATGAAACTTTTAAGCGGTCTGACATGGTGGATTTATTTGACGAGGACTTTGGTGCAAACGCTAGAGTGCGAATCATTCGCTATCGGCACAATGTTTTCCAACCGTGGTTATGTGACATGGAGCTTGGTGACCCGATAGAGAAAATATCCGCAACAGTAGCACAGACCGTTTTAATGGCGAAGTTTTATAAGAATGTGGTTGCTCCGAATACGAGTTTTCAAAACTTGCTTAAAGCAATAATCAATACAGAAGCAACTGAAATCAACGGTGCAAGTGGTGATTATACGCTGGTTGATGGTGTATCTACTTGGTTTGATCGTGACGAAGTAACAGGTGAATTAACTGGCAAATTGCTTAGAATTACTCCACAAGGCTTGATTATCTCCTATGACGGTGGGCAGACTTGGAAGCTAGCTATCTCTGGTGAGGGCATACACGCTGATGCTGGATGGGTAGGTAAGTTAAATGCGGGCGTAATAACTGTTGGCGCAGACACTACCTTTGAAAGTGGCTACGACCCGACACAGATAACATCTGTCGGTATGGGCGTAGATGCAGACTGCTTGGGCCTTTGGCACTTTGACGGGAGTTTGAATAACCATAAAGGCATACCTGCGATTGCTGATGCTAACTTTGACACAGGCTGTTTTGGGCAAGCGGTTAAGGTTGAGGAAGGGACGACAAACCTTGTGACAAACGGCAACTTTGCTGATGGCACTACCGGTTGGGTAAGCCTTACGAGCGATACAGATATTACGCAAACCATCGTTACTGAAAGCGGGAAGACCTTTAATCATGTGGTCTGTAACATAACTGATGAGAATGTTTACCCCGGTATAAAGCAGACAGAGATAGCGGTTTCACCTAATACGACCTATACAATATCAGGTTTGGGTTATAGCCCTTATGAATTTAGTAATGGGGTGTTGGCGGTTTTTGGTAATGTATCAGGTGCACTAGCACTTGCAGGTTTACCGACTTCTCAGGGAATAGCTTCTTTTACTTTTACTACAGGAGCTGACGATACTTCCGTAGATATATGGGCAGCATTTGGTGAAGGTGCTGTAGATGATTATTTTAAGGTTACAGACATTCAACTTGAACAAAAGGACCATGCTACCCCTTTTGTTAACGGCTCGCGGTTGGGGGTGCTCAAAGTCCCAACGACGGGCATGAGCGTAAGTGCGGGGGCTATAAACTTCAGGGCTAAAAACCTTACAGACTCAGCTAATGGCTCGGTGCTCTTTGACCTGGGTGCTTCCGACGGTAATCAAGCCATTAAGGTTGGTATAGCGGATGATGGGAAACTATATGTCGAGGATAAAAAAGTAGAATTTGTCGTAGCGGAAACCTCACAAGCAGACTTCAACACAGGCACTTTGACTGATGTTCAGAGTAATGCTACGGGTGACTTGACATTAGGCAAAGAAGGAACAGATTTTGCCATAACAGACGATACGCAAGCGGAGTTTGAAGCTGGGACTCTTATAAATACGGAGTATATTAATGGGGTAAAGTTGAAATATACACCGGGCGACTTGATTTACGGAACAGACTTTACAGGTGGAAAAACTTATTCGGCAGATAGTGAAGCTTCTGCCGTTTTTGTTGCTTCCAAAGCATTTGATGATAACGAATCAAGTGCTTGGCGGTCTACTAATACGAGTTTTCCTCATTGGGTAAGAGTAGATTTAGGCTCAGGGATAACAAAAGTAGCAAGAAAATTGAGGCTTTATGCGGCTGCTTCTCTGAATGATTTTAAACTGCAAGGTTCTAATAACGGTACGAGTTGGACAGATATTTACACTGATA